>Ga0302320_10000541_pt1 | contig 90817 bp, 82 predicted proteins | sample Bog_T0_3_FD_202130 | JGI IMG/M metagenome (GOLD analysis project Ga0302320, IMG submission 202130) | Peat permafrost microbial communities from Stordalen Mire near Abisko, Sweden - Bog_T0_3 | ecosystem: Environmental > Terrestrial > Soil > Wetlands > Peat | place: Sweden: Abisko, Stordalen Mire...
CCCGAGACCCTTCGGCGTATCCGCTACTTCGATGCGGAAAGCGGTCTCTCGCTCGTGTTCCTGACGAACGCCTTTCATCTGCCGGCGCTCACGATCGCCGAGATCTACCGCCGTCGCTGGCAGATCGGCGTGTCCAGACAAGGACACGTCTTCAAGTCGGTGAAAGTCCGACCGGGACCAATAGACTCAGGTCCCGTAGCGCGGGAGGCACCGTTGCGTGAGAGCACAGCGGTGAAGCCCTCCAGCAACATGCTCTCGAAAGGGGAGTGCGCAAAGTACCCGGTTGTAAGTCGAATGAACGCAGAAGTAGCCTCGTCACACGCAGTTCCGGTGGCTGAGATGGTCGATAACATGCGAAAGCAGCAAGTGCCGATCGAAACGAGTCCGATGCGACGGCGCTCACCGGCGGGGTATCAGCGACGACAGGGTACGAATGAAGACGTGGAAACTGGAGAAGCCCTCGATGTCCGGCGGAGAAATTCCGCCGAAGAGGCGCTGGCTATAACCGTGAGTGGGAAATGCCGGTGCAGGCATCAGGGTGACGGATCGGGTCGTAGTACCGTTGATGGGCGTGCAGCAAAACGCGCCAGGAGGGAAGGGCCCGGACCGGTGGGTATGACGCTCGTTGAAGCGAGGCAGGGGTGAGATGATAAAGACACCCATTGATCTGCAGGAGCTGAGACGACGGATATACCGGAAGGCGAAGTCGGACAGGACGCATCGCTTCTGGGGGTTATTCGTGCACGTAGCGAAGGTGCAGACTCTCGAGGAAGCGTACCGGATAGCCAAGAGCAACGGGGGAGCGCCGGGAATCGATGGCCAGAGTTTCTCGGACATCGAAGCCGCGGGTGCGACCCAGTTCCTGGAAGCCATCCGGGAAGACCTGCTCACAGGCAGGTATCGACCCAAGATGAACCGAAAGGTCGAGATACCGAAGGACAATGGCAAGGTCAGGACGCTCCAGATTCCGTGTATCCGCGACCGCGTGGTGCAGGGAGCCCTGAAGCAAATCCTCGAAGCGATCTTCGAGGCTGACTTCTGCCCGAACTCCTACGGGTTCAGACCGAAACGTTCGCAGCACCAAGCTCTGGCGCAAGTCAGGCGAAGTGTATTGCGGCGGATGTCCACGGTGATCGACGTCGATCTATCGAAATTTTTCGATACGATCCGGCACTCGGTCCTCCTGGATAAGATCGCAAAACGGGTCCAGGACCCTGAGGTCATGCACCTCGTCAAGCAGGTCATCAAAGTCAGCGGAGACATCGGAGTGCCCCAAGGCTCTCCCTTCAGCCCGCTCGCGGCGAATATCTACCTGAACGAGGTCGACTGGATGTTCGATGCGATACGCTGCAAGACGGCGCAGGGATCCTACGAGGCGGTGAACTATCATCGGTTCGCCGATGATATTGTCATCACCGTCAGCGGACATCACACCAAACGCGGTTGGGCCGAGCGCGCCCTCCAGCGGCTTGAAGAAGCGCTGACTCCACTCGGGGTGAGCCTGAATCGAGAGAAAACCAAGGTGGTCAACACGCTGAACGGGGAAGCCTTCGGATACCTGGGGTTCGACATCCGTCGGGTACGCAAGCAAGACAAGGGGACGACCGGATACTTCATCCTAATGACCCCGAAGAAGAAGGCCCGGAAAGCCATCAAAGACGAGATCCGCGAGGTGATCCAACGCAGCGGGGCTATGCCTGCCAAGCAGATCATCGAGAAGATCAACGCCAAGGTGGCCGGATGGGTAACCTACTTCCGAGTGGGCCATTCCAGCCGCGCCTTCGCAGAAGTGCGCGACTACATGGAGATGAAGGTCCGAACCTTGCTCACGCGGCGTGCGCGACGACATAAAAGTAGCATCGGATGGCAGCGGTGGACTAACGTCTACCTCTACGAGGTCCTCGGACTGTACTGGGATTGGACAATCCGTCCCCTCCCGGGCGTGGAGCGTGGTCCGTGAAAGCGGCTGTCATGACCGAACCGACACATAACCCTCCCGGAGAAGCCCGCCGGGCGAGCTGCTTGAGGGAAAACTTCACGAGCAGTTCCTATGGGGAGGGGCTGGAAACGGACCGCAAGGCACCGCGCCAGCTCCTTACCCGACAGTTGTTCTTCCGCTGGATCAAGCAGCACCTTCGCCTGCGCGGTTTCTTCAGCAACGACCCCAACGGCGTGCGTGTCCAGGTCTGGACCGCGATCTGCGCCTACCTCCTGGTGGCCATCGCGAAGAAGGAAAATGCGCTCCGTCAAAGCCTGCACCAAGTTCTGCAAGTCGTCAGCCTCTCCTGCTTGGAGAAAGTGCCTCTGATTGAACTGCTTGCGAAACATGATACAACGAATGAACCGTTTGATATTCCCATTCAGCTCGAAATCAACGGGTTCTGATCAGACAGCCGTGGGGATCGCCCTCAGGAGTCTTAAATTATCACTGAGAATGGCTGTGACGAATCGGCACGTACGATCGGCTAACCGGTCTCATTGTCGCCAGATGGGTTGGCTTCCCGTGGACTCTTTCGCCTTTGCTCCTTTGCGACGCCTGAGCGCCCGTACCCTATTCAACTCTTGGGTGGCCATTCCACGCCGGCCAATTCCTTCGGCAATTGAGTCGGATCAACCGGGTAGATGAGCGAGAGGTCCGCTTTGGATTTTGCGCCTTGCAGAAATTCCAGCTCCTCCGGCGCGCCGATGATCAGCCAGAGCACCTCGGTGTCCGTATCGTTGAACACTTGGCGCAACCGGTCTGGGCCGACCAACACGCCGCCGTAGCGCGGCACGGTCAACGTCTCTTCGCCGACGCGCAGGCGGCCCGTGCCCTCCAGCACGAAATAAAATTCCTCTGCGCGTACGTGCTTATGCAGCGTGCTAGCGCTCTTGGGCGGGAACCGCCAGAGCCGCGCACCAATGTTTTTACTCCCGGTGCGCTCCAAATAGTCCGCATTCGGGATCTTCATCAAGTTCGACGGCCGCCAGAAGAGGTCTTCCGGCTTGATGAGATGGTAACCTTGAATGGCGTTCATAAAATTGCTGGAGTGCGATTCTCTGGACAATTCAGACACCAATTACGGGGGCATTGTTGATGGGTCGGGGCGTGTTATTCAAACCTCATGAGTGAGCCAATCGAGCACCGTAGCGAACTGGATGAAGCCGAGGAAGGTGACGGCAAGCTTCTCGTAACGAGTCGCGATCCGACGGTGGCGTTTGATGCGGGCAAAGTAGTTCTCAATCGTGTGTCGATGCGCATAGAGGCGGCGGTCGAAGCGATAGGCAATGCGACGGGTGCCTTTTGGGGGGATGCAGACCATCGCGCCGCTTTCTGCAAGGCGATGCCTGAGACCATTCGAATCGAAAGCCCTGTCGGCAACGGCCCAGCGGCCGTGCAGCTCGGTTTCGAGCGGCTCGCAGGCCCTGAGGTCATGCTTCTGTCCAGGAGCGAGATGGAGTCCGACTGCCCGGCCGACACCGTCGACAACAGCAGCGAGCTTCGTATTGAGGCCTCCTTTGGTCCGTCCCATAGCCTGGGAGGCTTGTCCGCCAATCGGATTGGCACCGTCTCGATGCACCTTGATGTGCGAGCAGTCCACTCAGCGGATTCGGCCAAATGCCGCACTTCCAAGCTTAGCAAGGATTCTGGCCCAGAGACCAGATGCACACCATCGTCGGAAGCGCGTGTAGACCGAGCTCCAGGGTCCGAATCGGTGCGGAAGGTCTCGCCACGGGATACCGGTGCGAAGCACATACCACATCGCCGTAACCATGCATCGGTCATCCTTGCGAGGTCGCCCTCCTTTGTTACGAGAGGCCACCTGCCGATTTCCGGCGCGGTCAGATCAATTTTTTTAGCCGCTCCCAGAGCGGCTCGGGCAACTCCATTCGATCTGTAAACAACATGGAGCATCCTACGACAGATCATCATATTTCAGGTTCCATGCGGTTTGAAGACATTCCCTAGGATAAGGCTCGGAGCCCGTATTGCCTGCGGGTTTCTAGCGAATCATTGTGTTTCGAAGCATTCGATAATAAATGATTAAGGGGTTCGGTTGAGTAGAATGATATAACTTTAGAAATCCGTCCTATACAGCATCAACGTCTTACAACACCAGATGTTGTATTGAGCTCTGATGTGGAACACTCGATGGCTAAGCGTACCTCAAGCAATCGTCCTGGGAAATGGGAGTTCGAATCGCGTGCCCGTTTCCGGGCTCGACGACCATATGAGCTGCCCACCTAAATGCCGTTCGGTCAGAAGCCTGATGCTGTAGGTGCCTATGCCTCGCTCCGGACCCTTGGTTGCTGGAAAAGCGGCAATCGGACGTCGCGTGGAAATGGCTGCCGATTATAGCACCAGAATATGGATCGCTCAGCGCGCTCCTCCGCTCCCATCACGAGGGTGTTGCCGGGCTGGCTGGCTTCGAGAGTGTTTTTCAGGAGGGTTCCCCGCGCATTGCAACAGAGCCTCGTCAACAGGGGAGATGAAAGCAGCCGGGCCGGGTAGTACAACACCCCATTACTTCTGGCCTATGCGGGGGCTAGTTTGGAGTCCGCGCACCAGGGCGAAATCCCAGGCATGAATCAGCAAATCCCCTCCTCGCTAGAAAGCCTCGCTGGACGGAAAATTCTCATTGTCGACGATGACCGACTGAATGTCCGGATTCTTTCGTCCATCTTGAGAAGCGAGGGATTTGATGTTGCGGAGGCGGATTCAGGCGAACACGCGCTGGAAGCTTATGCGAAGTTTCTTCCCGACCTTGTCTTACTTGACGTGGTAATGGGAGGCATTGACGGGCTTGAAACGTGCCGGCGGCTGAAGAACACATACAACGGCAAATGCGCCCCTGTGGTATTCATCACAGCCAAGAATGATTCCGACGACATCGTCGAAGGATTGGAAGCCGGTGGTGTCGATTATCTTCCGAAGCCGTTTAAGGGGAAAGAGGTGCTCGCCCGCATTCGATCGCACCTACAGAACCGGATCCTTTTGGAGCAGCAGCAACTTCTTGTTGAGCAGCTGAACAAGGCGGACGCGTCCAAGAATCGCTTTCTCGGCATGGCGGCACATGATCTTCGCAACCCGCTGGCCTCGATAAGGGGTTTTTCGGAGTTCCTTAGGGACGGTGTGGTGGGCCCACTCACTGCGGACCAGCTGGATCTTGTGGTCACAATACACGGCGCCAGCCAGTCGATGCTCGATCTCGTGAACGAATTGCTGGATGTCGCTACGATTCAATCCGGAGAATTGAAGCTTCACCTGGAGCGGCGCTCCCTCGCAGAGCTGATTGGAAAGGCGGTCAGGTTTGCCAACATAGAGGCGACGAAAAAAAGGACCCGCATCGAGCTGGTCAAACCTCAGGCGGCGCCGACGCTGATGATGGATGCCGCGAAGATTCGCCAAGTGGTCGACAATCTATTGAGCAACGCGGTCAAGTATTCGCCCCCAGGGGCAACGATCAAGGCTTTCATTTCCGTCGAGACCGAGCAGGGCACCTGCGGCTTCTCGGTGCAGGACCAGGGCCCCGGCATTCCCGACGGTGAGCGTGGCAGGCTCTTCAAGAATTTCAGCCGTCTTACAGCATGCCCTACGGGCGGCGAGCAGAGCACCGGGCTGGGCCTTGCCATCTGCCAGAAGATTGTCGAGGCGCATCACGGCACCATTCGAGCGGACAACCTTCGATCCGGTGGTTGCGAATTCAGCGTTTCCCTTCCATTCGCCGCATGAAATTCAACGGACCAGTTCTGGTGGCTGACGACGAGCCCCACATCCGCAAGTTCGTCGGAATGATATTGAATCAGCTCGGAGTCTGAACCGTCCTTGAAGCCGGAAACGGCGAAGAGGCCATTGCGGTGTTCCAGCAGGAGAAACCGAAAGTCGTGCTGATTGATGTGAATATGCCGTTCGTGAACGGCCTTGAGGCATTGAAGAGGATGAAGGAGATCGAACCCACCTCCCCAGAGCAAAGATTCTTCAGATGCTGTCTGAGACATTTGACGCCATTGAGGAGGCCGCGGACGGTGCAGCGGCTGAAGGCAGGGGGGCGACGTCGGCTTCGGCTTAGGCTGCGCCGTGAATCTGTCCCGAGCGCACGCTGCAACCCGCAACGGTTGAGCTGCGGCAGGCTGCATATCCTACGTCGGTTAAGGGCCGAGGACCCGGGGTTCCCGGAATCCCAAGGGCCGAATGCCTGCGATTGGCTTCGTACTTCTAGAACTGAAGCTTCGTGAGATTCAATGCGGTGACGCCGTCGACCGGCTCGCCGTGGGCCAGCGCGGGCTTGAAACGCAGGCTCCTGACGACCGCTTCGAGGAAGGGATCCTCGATCTTTCTCGAGCACGCGACGTCGGCGAAGGGCTCCTCGGCCAGGCCGTCCTTCGAGACCCTGACGAAGAAGGTCTCGGTGTATTTTCCGGCGGCGAGCCTGTTGGGCAGTTCGGCGGGCAATTTTCCCATCGCCGGCACCGCGGGCAGCGTGTCGCTGCGGTGGGCGCTCACGTATTCCATCTTCACGTATTCGAAGGCCTCGTCGCGGGTGAGCTCCACCCGCTTGGACGACAGGTTGGTCGCGATCTCCACGCCCCGGTTGTAGATGTGGAGCTGAAAGTCGACCAGTTCGTAGCTGAACGGGAAACCGTCCTCGCTGAAATGGACATGGCTGAAATGCGCATCAATGGGGTCGAGCGCTCGGGCGTAGACCAGGCTCTTCACGAGGCCCGGTTTGGCGAGCTTGTCGTGGAAGCGCGTGATGGTGACGACGTAGGGGTTGTAGAGCGGCGTTGCCGACGAGATGTCGAATTCCACATCCATTGCGTCCAGGCCCTGTGTCGTGAGGCGGCCGGCCGGCTCGTTCCCGCTTGCGGCCTGGCTTGCGGCGGCGACGGCGGCCTGACTGGTTAAGCTCTGGGAAAGGCCCAAGCCGTCCAGGCTGTCAAAGGTCGTGGGCACAAGCGGATTCGGGGGCGGAGTTCTTTGTCCGAGGATGGGTTTTGCCGGATGGGTGATGGCCGGGGTGGTCATGGCCGTGAACAGTAGCGCACTTTCCCCAAACTGATTATCCGAGCTGGCAAAGAGTGCGGCCGGACCCAGGGCTTTGTTTGCGACCGTGTCCGACAGGTTTCGCGCATCCTGCGAAATGCCCACGAGCATGGCGTTTGTGACGGCGGCCCGGGTCAGACCCCGGGTGATGATCACGCTTGGATCGTTGTCGAAGGAGTACGCGGCCTCCTTCTTGAAGCCCGAGATCGTGGCGGACACCTCGGTCAGCTTGAGCACCGGCGTGATCTTCAGGTTGTGCGGGGCTTCCTTGGTGGAGACGATCTTGTCCTTACCATCGATGTCGATCACCCACGCGGAGCCAACGACGTCGCGGACGGCGTAGAGATCCTTGTCGAGGTTGACCGAGATGTCGGCGCCCATGAAGAGCGTGTGCGTCTTCGCGGCGTCGACCACGTAGTGGTCCATGACAACGGGTTTCTGGGCACGCGTTTCCGACTTGGTCTGGGCCGAAACGCTGCCGACGGCTAGGGCGGCAAGCAGGAGCGGCGCAGCCGGACATGCCGAAAGGGAACGGATCGAATGGAAGGTCTTCATAGGGTGAGGTGCCGTCGGCGCGTTGTTACCCCCTCTTATCGCATTCAACATGCCAAGTTGGGTCTACACAATCTAACATATGGTCAATAAGGGGTTAACATTGATGGGGTCTTGACGCCTTGCCGGGGGTTTCGCGCCAGATGGTTACTTACACCCGATTCTCGCGGCTAACGGGGGCGCCATCCGGCGGCCTTCAACCACGACGCCCGCCAACGGCCCGGCGTTCTTTGTCACGGTCTGCGGATCCGGTCCGTTTAGCGGGCGCTCCATCCAAAGTCATCCCTGCGATCCGCTCAGGGTTCGATGGCGTCCCTGGGAAGATCGGGCAGCTCGTGTTGGCGGCGAAGATCCAGCACCAGCGCGAAGTACCTTTCGGGGTGCTCCTGGTTTGAGCGGATCCTTGCAATGCCCATGCGCCAGTAGGCGGTCCATGACCCCAAGCTTCCCGGCGGAGGCAGGCCCTTCGCCTCCTGTTCCACCTGGGCGCCGATCGCCGACGAGTAGAACCTCCAGTTCGCCCTCGAATCAAGGACGACGACCCGCCCATCCGACTCCGTTCGCGTGTCCAGGCTCCTCTGGGCATCCGCGGAGAACGGATCGGGCGGAAGGCATCCGGCGCAGATGAGGCACAAGGCCGCTAGGGTGACGAGCTGGAGCTTCATCTTCATCCACGAGCATTGATGCGAAGCTGCGCCCGTTGATTGGGTGGCAATAATCCTTCGATGGGTTCGCATTGAATATGGGCGCGCCATGAGGCCGCCGATGCTCAGAATTGCTTGCACCGTGCCATCCGGCGTATGTCCTTTGTAAACTTCATAAGGCCAAGTTCTTGGCACATTGATCGCGCGCTAAGGCTCCTCGCGGCGGGGCAGGGGTTGGTTGCACGCACACGCACCCCGGGACCCTGGTCCTCCCGCTTTGTCCTCGTTCAACCATCGCATGTGTTTTTTGGGGGGGATGAGCCCGGTATCCGGGAGGCGGCGCCCCTATTTGCCGCCGCTCACCCGCTCGGCTACGCCCTGCAACGGCGGGAGGCGGCTGGATGGGGCATCAAGGTAAAAGTAGGCCGTGGCCGAGATGTCGTCGGACCTGTAGAAATTGACCCACCCGTCGGGCACCTTGGGGTCGTCCGCCTGGGCGACCGTCCCCGGCGAGTACAACCTTGTCAGCGTGCCCTGGCTATCGACGCTCACGGGGATCAGGAGTACGTTCGCGCGCTGCAGGGCCGCGACGGTCGCCCGGGGGCCTCCGCCTATCTGCTGCAGGGTCACCCTGCAGCCGTTCTCGAAGAATACGGGGTCCGGAACATGAAAACGATAGAAGGCCCACTGGCGGACCTTCTCATCGGCCAAGAGGCATCCGGCGTAGTCGTTCTGGAACTCGCTTTCGCCCCACCCGGTGCCGATGTAGTCCTCGGTGCCGGTCCCCGCAAAGGTGGGGTGCCCCTGGTCGCCGTCCAGGAACATCTTCACCTCGCCCTCGCCCCCCCAGGTGTTCCCATAGGCCGCGTTCGCGTTCACGCCCACGTTCACGCCCAGGAACCGGCCCTTGCCCTCCACCCTGGGCAGGAGCTCAAAGTCCCTGGCCAGGGTCGTCGCGCGGTCGCGGCTCCAATAGGCGTGGAAGTAGAGGTCCCCCGCATCCCAGGCCTTCATCCTCTGGAAATCGACGTCGAAGAACAGGTGAGTGAGGTCCTTGCCCGACTCGTTGGTCACCTGGACGCGCGCGGCCGTACGGAACGGCATCGGGATGAAGCAGAGGAACGACCTGCCCTCGGGGTCGGCAAAAAAGGCGTTATGGAATCGGGCTGTCCGGCCGAGGCCGACGCCGACGCCGAAGAAATCCCCGAGAGGAACGGCGACGGCCGGCCTTTGGGCGTCGTCCCAGAACATCTCGAGCTTCAGTGACCGCAGCATCTCGGGCGAGCGGTCGGCAACTGTCAGCCATATCCGCGAGATGAGCCCCGGCCCCTTGACGTCAAGCAGGACGCACGTGGCGCCTGCCTTGATCGGATCAAACGGATGGCCCTTAGCCCCGTTGTTCTCGGCGGCGGCGCAGGGCGCCCCGTCGCGTCCCTCTGGGGTACTCCAGCGGGCAGCGATATTCCCGTCGTACCGGTAGAGCGCCGCGGAGTCCTGTGACCGCAGCAGGGCCTGCGAGCCGCAGAGGAAGAGGACCGCGGTGGCGCGCGCCAAGGCCCCGGGCATCCCACGCCCTGCCGGTGGCTTGATCATATCCGATGAAAGACCTCGCCCGCGCCGGTTTTCAATCGATTTCGCCGGATAGCGGCGTGCGCTCAGCTCACGGTCACCTCGACCGCCCTGCTGGACACCCGGAAATCGACGAAACGCGCGCGGGCGTTCAAGGGGTGCTCCTCGAGCCGGCGGCGGATCCTGCGGCCGGCCTCGGGCGACTTTGCGCACAGGAGCATGTAGCCCCCTCCTCCCGCGCCGAGAAGCTTGCAGGCGGCCAGGTCCTCGCCGGCCAGCCGGATGATGCGCTCGATCGGAGGCGTAGTCGTGCCGGGATCGAGGCGCCGGTTGAGGTCCCATGAGCGCGCAATGCAGCGGTGCAGCGAGGCCTGGTCGCTCTCCTGGAGTGCGTGGTGCAGGTGCTGGGCGTTGGCGCGGATCAGGCCGAGCGTCCGCAGCGTGGACGACCGGGCAAGGAACATGTCGTGCACGATCTCCCTGAGGATGCGCTTGGCCAGCCGCGTGACGCCCGTGTAGTAGAGAAGGAGCGTCTGGTTCGCGTACGCGTCGCCGAGCAGGGTCTCGGGCAGGTAGCGGACGCTCGGCGCCTGGGCGAGGCCCGGCTCCGTCTGGATCAGCTTGATGCCGGCAAAGAGCGCCCCCGCCTGGTCCTGCCACCCGCCGCCGGTCGTGAGAAGCTGCTCGACCGACAGGACCCGCTGGTAGAGATCGACAGGGTCCCAACCGAGGCCGCAGGCCCGATTCAGCGCCGCGAGGAGCGTCGCCCCAACGATCGACGAGGTGCCGAGTCCCGAGCCCTTCGGAACGGCGCTCAGCAGGGAGATCTCAAGGCCGCCGCCGAATCGCCTGAGCCGCTCGCGCAGCGAGCCCGGGGGCCTGCCGGCAGCGAACTCGGGCAGGAATCCGGCCAGGGCGAGCGCGACCTTCGGAAGGCTGAATCCCGAATGCGCGTCGCGAAAGGAGGCCAGGCCCGCAAAGCTGTCGATGTCCTCCATCGACCCCAGGTCGATCGACCGCAGCCTGAACTTGAGCTCCGTGATCGGGCGCACGAACGCCTGTATCGGGGGCTGGCCGTTCAGGAGCACGGCGACGTTGAGGACGCAGCCGCCGAACTCGATGCAATAGGGCGGGGTGTCGGTCCAGCCGCCGGCCAGGTCGAAGCGCAGGGGACTGCGCGCCCACACGATCTGGTCGTCCTTGAGCGCGAGGCGCGGGCGCGTCCTCTCGATGCCACCGGAGGCGATGACCGACTCCTGAAGCCGGGCATAGCCCGAGCCGACCAATGCCGCGCGCCGGCGTCCCGTCCGCAGGCTGGCCAGCAGCATGAGGAGCCGGGAGGCGTGCTCGGGCTTGGTGATCATCGGGAGTATCCGCGGCCCGTTCGCACGCAGCCACCGCCCGAGCGCCGGGGCCTCCTTGGTCGCGTAGGCGCCTAGTGCCTCAAAGTCCTGCGTGAAGACCCGCATGTCGGCTCCCGAAAGGCAGCCCTCAAACTCCGCCCGCAGGCACGTGGCATAGGCCGCACGCCGGGACGCGAAGCATCGTGCGAAGTCCACGGCCTCCGGGATCTGCGCCGCGGAGAGCCTGCGGTGGCGCGCCAGGCGCGCCCCGACGGCGGGGTCGGGGTGTGGGTCGAAGAACCAGTTCAGCGCGTCCTGGTCGATCTCGCGGGCCGCGAGGACGGGATAGATCGGCAGCTCGAACACATCGGCCGCCTTCCCGCGCAGGCCGCGCGCGGCGAGCCAGTCCAGGGCGTCATGCCCGCAGATTCTTCCGCCGGTGCCCGCGGCCCCCCGCAACGTGTCGTCGAGATGATGTGGCCTGAGGACCCACTCGCCACCGCCCACGGGCGCCGCCTCGGCGCACCAGCCCTGCCCGAGCCACCGGACGCGGGACCCGGCGGGAAGCCCGGCGACGATGTTGTGCCCGTCGAGGCGAATCGGCCGGCGCGCCGCCACGGCGTCGAGCAATACGGGAAGGGACGTCAGGCTGGTGAACGCGGAGGGCGGAGTCGCCGTGGCCAGCGCCCTGAGCGGCGAGAAGCGTCCCCGCTGGATGTGCTCGAAGGACTCGAAGAGCTGGCGGCTGGAGCCCAGGTGGTAGAACCTCGCGTCCTCGAGTGGGACCACGGCGGCGCGCAGGCGGGACCATCCCAGGCGTCGCAGGCGGTCCGGAGCGCGGGACTCGCGGCCGAGGGCGGAGCCGATCTCGGTGTACAGGTCCATGTGGCCGGGGTGGCCGTCCGCGGTCGCGAAGCGGCCCCGCTTCTCGTCCCACCCGCACCGGCGAAACAGGAGGCTTAAGGCCTCGAGGCTGAGGAGCCACATCCCCGTGTCCACATAGTAGTCGTAACGCGCCGAGAGGCGGTGGATCTCCTCCGCGGCCGGCTTCTGGCGGAAGAACGCGATCGGGTGCTCGCAACCCTCGGCGGGTCCCGCCTCCCGCGCCACGAAATAGACGCCGAAGTTCCGGGCGGTCTCCGGCGCCACCCGCATGCCGATCCCCGTGATGTCCGCCGTGGCGGCGGGGATCTGGAGCGGGTCGAAGTCGAGCCAGACGTCGCCGGCCGTCACGAGGACGGCCGCCTTTGTGCCGGCCTCGCGGAGCACCTGCTGATAGGCCGGTATCTGGAAATCCGCGAGCATCTGGTCGAACCGGCGCGGCGCGAGCCCGTCGACGGCCGGCATCGGCAGGAACGCCTTCCCGAGGGCGGCGTATGCGGGGAGGCGGCGGCTCTCGCCGCCCCCGTGCAGCACCAGCCGTTGGTCGCCCCGGAGCCATTCGGAAAGAGGTGTGCCGTGGCGCCCGCGGCCTTCGCGCCACGCCTGCACCAGGAGGCCGACGGTGCCGCCCCCGGAGCCCAGTCGGCGCGAACGCGGGTCGGCCCCGACAAACACCTCGGCCCCTCCGGCGACCTCGGCCAGCCGCCCGCTCCATAGCCTGCGCCCCGCAGAGGTATGGATGAAATCTCTCAGGTGCGGGGGCACCGTAAGCAGAACGCGGGTCATGGGTACGAGGGTGGACTCTTGGCGCAGAAGAGCGGGAGGCAAGGTTCGATCCGAGGCTCGTCGGGCAAAGCGTGTGCGACCTCAAGGGCCACGGGGCGCGCGCTTGCCGGAGCCCCGGGTCCCGCCCGACCGGTGCCCGGGATTGGCGGCGGTTCCCGGGCTCGTGAGCGCAACTCATGGACGAAATAGGCAAAATTGACGGCGCCCAGAATGTGTGGTTCCTGTCACGATTTCTCATGACAATCTGCGCATGGTGCGGGCTGGTGCTTAAGCCGGAAAGGCCGGCGTTCATCACCCACGGGATGTGCCCGACCTGCCAGGTCGCATTCCTTGGGGGGCCCGGGCCCGTCCCGCTCAAGGAGTACATCGGAAAGTTCGATTTTCCCGTGATCGTGGTGGGCCCGGACACGGAACTGATCGAGGCCAACAGCGAGGCCCTCAAGCTTGTCGGCAAGGAGCGGCAAGAGGTCCAGGGCCAGCTCGCGGGCGAGGTGCTCGAGTGCATCTATTCCAAACATCCGGGCGGGTGCGGCAAGCACGTCCACTGCAAGGCCTGCGCGATCCGTAACTCGGTGACGGATACCTACAGGACCGGCAGGCCCCTGATCGACGTGGACTCGTACCAGGAGGTCATGACCAAGGAGGGCTTGAAGACGGTTCACCTGAAGATTTCGACGGCCAAGAAATCCGGCTCGGTCCTGCTCAAGATTGTTGCCGCGTGACCGTCCGCGCGCGCCGGCGGCCGGCGCGCGCCAATCCCTCACTGCGCCGTCGGGGCGATCTGCGACAGGATGCGGCGCGCCGGCTCGTTGCCCGGCTCTAGCCTGATCGCCTCCCTCAGGTGGAAGACCGCGTCCGCCGTCCGCCCGGGCGTCTTCAGGAGCACCAGGGCGAGGTCGAGATGGATGGTGGCGTTATCCGGAAGCAGCTGGAGCGCGGCCGCATACTGGGCCTCCGCCTCCCTGGTCCTGCCTACCGCATCAAGGGCGTTACCCAGGTTGCAGTGCGCCTCGGCATAATCCGGCCTGAGGCGCAGGGCCTCCTGGTAGTGGCCGATCGCCTCGTCCATCCGGCCCGGCAGCCTCTGCAGCACGCAGGCGAGGTTGTAATGCGCCTGGGCGAACCCGGGCTCGAGGCGCAGGGCCTGCTCATAGTGGGCGACCGCCTCGTCCTTCCGGCCTCCGGCCGTCTCCAGTGCGTAGCCCAGGTTGAAATGCGCCCGGGCGAAACCGGGTTTCAGGCGCACGGCCTCCTCGTACTGCCGGATCGCCTCCGGCATCCGGCCGGGCGACTCCTGGAGGGCGTCGCCGAGGCTATTGTGCGCCTCGGCGTAGTCCGGCTTCAGCCGCAGGGCCTCCTCGTAGTGGGCGATCGCCTCGTTCAGCCGGCCGGGCTTCGCCTCGAGCGCGCGGCCGAGGTTGTAATGGGCCTCGGGAAGTCCGGGCTTGACGCGCAGGGCCTCCGCGTACTGGGCGATCGCGTCGTCCAGCCGTCCGGGCGCCTTCTGAAGGAGGCAGCCCAGGTTGTAGTGCGCCTCGGCGTAGTCGGGATCCTGGCGCAGCGCCTCCTCATAGTGGGCGATCGCCTCGCCGGCGCGGCCGGGGATCTTCTCCAGGGCGCAGCCCAGGTTGTAGTGCGCCTCGGTCAGGTCGGGCTTGAGGCGCAGCGCCTCCTCGAAGTGCGCGACGGCGTCCTCCAGGCGGCCGGGCTTCGTGACGAGGGCGCTGGCCAGGTTGTCGTGCGCCTGCGCGTAGTCGGGCTTGAGGCGCAGGGCCTCCTCGTAGTGGGCGATGGCCTCGTCCATCCGCCCGGGCGTCCTGGAGAGCAGGAATCCGAGGTTGTTCTGGGCCCGCTCGTTGCCCGGGCGTTTGGACACCGTGTCGGCCCAGATCGCCTCGCTGCTGCGATAGGCCCCGTTGCGCTGCCAGGTGGCCCAGGAGAGCGCCGCGGCCAGCGCCAGGCAGAGCGGCAGGGCCCAGCGTCCGAGGGAACGGTGGATCACGAGCACCGCCAGAACGACCACGGGGATCAGGGGCAGGTACATCCGGTGCTCCGCCATCGTCTCGGTCGCCACCGGCACGATGCTCGAGCTCGGCGCCAGCACCGCGAAGAAGCAAAACCCGAGGAAGCCGAGGGCGGGACGCCTTGCCATCGCCCAGGCCGTGGCCGCCAGGAGGCCCGCGATCATGACGGCGCCGGGAGCGAACTGCGGGACCGTGACGGCCAGGGCGCTGCCGTAGTCAAAGACGAGCGGGTCGGGCCATAGGCTCAGCCGCAGGTAGTGGGCCAGCGCAGGCAATTGCGTGAGCGCGTAGCCCCACCAGGGCACGCCGCTTCCGAATCCGGCCGTCCCGGCGCGGCCCTGGGTGGACACTACCAGGACGAGCAGAAGGACCCATGTCGAGGCCAGCCCCGCGTACAGCCCGCGACGCAGGCGAAGCGCCTCCCTCAGGCTCCCGGCCACGAAGGTGCGGTCGTAGAGGAGCACGACGATTGGCGCGGTGACCATCACCTCCTTGGTGCCCATGCCGAGGAGGCAGGCGGCCCCCGACAGGATGTACCAAGACCGCCGGGGGGCGGTATCCGCCCCGGCCCCGCGGATGAAGCAATAGAGCGTCAGCAGGTAGAACAGGCCCATGAGCGACTCGGCGCGCTGGATGACGTAGGTGACGGACTCCGTCTGCAGGGGGTGCAGGGTCCACAGGAGGGATGAGCAGAAGGCGACCGAGGCCGCGTGGGGAAGCCTCCTTGGCTCCAGGGTCCGCCGCACGATCCCGAACAGGGTCCATCCCGCGAGCACGTGGATCGCCAGGTTGAGCGCATGGTAGCTCCACACGGAGGTCCCGCTGACGGCGTAATTGGCGGCCAGCGAGAGGTTCAGGACGGGCCTTCCGCTGACGGTGGCGCCGCTGGCCGGCCAGATCGCCGTGCCCAGGTGGCGGATCGTCGCGTTTGCCGCGATCGACGTATCGTCGTCGAAGAGAAACGGGACGGAGAGGGTCCGGCCGTAGGCCGCGACGGCCGCGGCCGCCAGCGCGGCCGCGCCCGCCCACAACCAAGCTTCCCGGCCGCGAACCGGCTCCGGCTCCGGCCTGGGGATGGCTGTTTCTGCGCGCTTCGCGGGCATGGGTGGGGCTCGGACGAGATTCCGTCCGCTCCGGAAGGTGACTACAAGGCGCCCCTCCTTGCTAGAGGAAAGTGGCCGCGGGCCCCGGGCCCGCGGGCGCCCCGCTCAGTGCTTGGCGGCGCTCCTGGGACCCTTCGGCTGGCCGATCGCCGCGAGCAGCTCGCCGAACCAGGGCGTGTCGATGTTGAACGGCTTGCCCCCCTTGATCCGGGGGAACTCGATCGCGCGAAGGATATTGCCGCGGTCCTCGTCGTGGCCGATGACGCCGCCATCGCCGCGGAGCGCGCATTCGACCGCGAGGTCCGTGCAGCCCTTGATGAGGCGCAGATCGTCGGGATTGGCGGCCGCCGCGCGGGCGAAGTAGCCGCTCTTCTGCACGAGGGTCTTCTCAGCCCCGATGTATTTCGAGAACTGGTCGCCGAACCACTTCCCGGGATTGACCGCGTCGAGCTTGACGTGGCCGAACGCATCGCGCGGCACCTCGAGGCCCTTGGCGGTCAGCTCGGTGACGATCTCGTCGACGCCGGCGCCCTCCGAGATAAAGATGTTCACGTTGTCCAGCCGGTTCATGATCGCCTTCAGGCGCGCCGCCTCGGCGGCGATGTCGACGTGCATCTCGGGGATGTAGATCCCGTGCAGGTCGAGCCGCTCCCGGGACAGGCCGAGGCCCGGGACGACCTCCTGGTGCGCGATCATCGCGCGGTAGTTGCGGGCGGTCGCCGCGGTCAGCCAGCCGCAGCTGCGGCCCATCACCTCGTGGACGATGAGCATCCGCGGGTTGGCGCCGCGCTCCGCGACGACGTTGGCGAAGTAGCGCGCTCCCTGCTCCGCTGCCGTCCAGGCGCCGAGCGACTGGCGGATTGGGAACACGTCGTTATCGATCGTCTTGGGAAGCCCGATGACGGTGAGGGCGTAGCCGTTCTTGGCGAGGAAGGCCGCGAGGTCGGCCGCGGCGGTGTTCGTGTCGTCGCCTCCGATCGTGTGGAGGACGTCGATGCCGTCCTTGACGAGCTGGTCGGCCGCGACCTGCTGCGGATTCTGGCCCTCCTTCACCAGGCCGCGCTTCACGCAATCCTTCGCGTTGGTGAGCTTCACGCGGCTGTTGCCAATGGGGCTCCCTCCGTAGCCGTGAAGGATATGCGCCGCCGCGCGGATCTCCGGCGTCACCTTGTAGCTGTCGCCGAGGAGCAGGCCCTTGTAACCCCCTCGGTAGCAGAGGATTTCAATCTCCGGCGCGATCTCGGTGTAGCGCTCGATGAGGCCGCCGATCGCTGAACTGAGGCAAGGGGCGAGGCCGCCCGCGGTGAGGATGGCAACTTTGCGTGGTTTCACGGATCAAACATGGGGGGGCTCCGGGCAAGCAGGCAAGGCCGGAGCGGCGCCGGGCGGGCAGCCTGATGCTCCCGGGTGCGGCGCCTCGCGAGGCGGCCTGGCTGCAATAGTCGTTGCCTGCCAACGCCCGAGGGAGGATGCCTGCCGCGTGCCGGGCCATCCTCAACTCGGCGGTCCGGCCCCGCGTGCCATAAAGGTAGAAGTCCGGTTTTACCCCCTATTAAGGGGCGGAAAGGGCCGGAATTTGCCCGTCAGGGGGGGCCTTGTCCCCAAGGCCGACGCCGCGCCGGGATCTCCGCCGGCCCGCGCATCCTTTGTTGCCGGAGTACGTCTCTCCCCTTTGAATACGCCCAGCCGATGCTCGCCCATGAAGCCCTCGGTGCTCCTGCCGATGGGTCTGTTGGCGAGACGAGGCCACAACCCGCAACGGATTCCCCAAGAAACATGAACCCCAAGATCACGCTCGTCCTTGCCCTGGCCGCCGGCCTGTTTCTCGCCGGATGCGAAAGCTCCGCCAAGCTCAACAACATCAAGATTGGCATGACGAAGGCCGACGTGCAGTCGATGTTGGGCACGCCCGACAGCACGAGCGCCCAGGCGAATGTCGAGTACATGACCTACTACCTCGAGTCCGAAGCCGGCTACGGCAGGGACCAGCCCTACATGATCCGGCTGGTCAACGGGAAGGTCGAGTCGTTCGGCCGCTTTGCCCAGCTCTTCGACCTGTACAACAGGCCGGTCACCAGCGCGACCCCCGGCAGCCCCGATTTTCCGCAGTCGGTGTTCAACCCGGCCAACCCGCTGCTGTCGGGCGCGGCGGTGGTCGGCACGGCGGCCCCCGCGCCGCAGATGGACCTGGCTTCGGAGCTCGCGAGGCTCAAGGCGCTCAAGGACCAGGGGGTCCTGACGGACGAGGAGTTTCAGAAGGCCAAGGCCAAGCTCCTGGCCCAGCCCTGACCGACGCCCTCGCGCCACCGGACCGCTGCCGCCCCTCGCGCGATTGCGGGCCGCTCCCACCCAGGCATGAACACCAAGGCCCCATGGATCGCCGCGCCCCTTGCCGCGGCGCTGCTCGCCGGATGCCAGTCGTCCGGCGACCCGGGCCACGTGCCGGGGGGGTACACCTACGCGGCTCCGAAGAACGTGTTCGGGAGCACCTCGTCCCTCAAGCTTGCCGACCTGCGGATCGGCATGACCAAGGAGCAGGTGCAGTCGGTGCTGGGTCCGCCCGACAGCACGAGCGCCGAGGTGAACGCGGAATTCATGACCTATTACCTCGAGCTGCCGGCCCACGTTGCGATCCATGACCGCCAGCCGCGGTATGTGGTGCGCCTCGTGGACGGCAGGGTGGAATCCTTCGGTCGTTTCGTGGAGCTCTTCGACCTTTACCTGAGGCCGATCGCCCGCGCGGGCCCTGCGACCCGGATGGACCTGGCCTCGGAGCTGGCGAGGCTCAAGGCGCTCAGGGACCAGGGGGTCCTGAGCGACGCGGAGTTTGAAAAGGCCAAGGCGAAGGCACTGGCGAGGCCCTGACGGGCGTCCGGGTGCATCCACAGGTGGGTTCCGTAGCCGCAGTTGCCATTGAGGCCATTATGGACTGCGCTCGGCGACCGCGGCGCGCGGCGCCGCAGCGATTCAACCCCACTGCCCCCGCCATGACCACACCTCGCAAGCTTGCCATGCTGGCCGTCCTCGCCCTCGGCCTTGCCGGCCCCCAGTACGGCGAGCCGGTCAACCCGGATGCGACGAGGGAGGCAAGGAACCTCCTCGCGTTCCTGGTGGACATCCAGGGCCGCTACATCCTGACCGGCCAGCACAATTTTGACGCCTCGGGCTCGAAGTACACCAACATCGTCCAGGCGATCACCGGAAAGAGCCCCATCCTGTGGGGGTCCGACTTCAGCTTCGCCTACAAGGGCGCCGAGCCGCAGAAGTTCCAGCACTGTGGCCCCATCAACCTCACGAACCCCGGCGAGCCCCTTTACTACATCGACGTGGCGCCAGCGCTGGCCCGGCAGAAGATGGTCGAGACCGCCATACGCGAGCACAAGGCCGGCCACATCATCACGCTCATGTGGCACGCCCCGCCCCCGGGCTTCGGCGACACCTGCGACGGGGCCCAGATCTGGGCGATGAGCAACCGGCCGACCGCGAAGGAGTGGGAGGAGCTGACGACCGACGGGACCCCGAGGAACCTGGCCTGGAGACAGCAGGCCGACGTGATCGCCGGCTACCTGGCAGAGCTGCGGGACGCGGGCGTGCCCGTCCTGTGGCGGCCCTACCATGAGATGAACGGCGTCTGGTTCTGGTGGTGCGACCAGAAGGGCGAGCACGGCTTCAGGAAACTCTGGATCATGATGTACGACTACTTCGTGCGCCACCACCGCCTCAACAACCTGATCTGGGTCTGGGACACCAACGCGCCGCGGCCCAATCCCGGCGACGAGGCCTACGCCTACGAGGACTTCTGGCCGGGAGCGCAGTACGTGGACGTGCTTGCGGCGGACATCTACCACAAGAAGGCGGCCCAGGCCCAGGACGACCAGAGGAACTACGAGGACCTCCTGAAGCTCGCCAACGGCAAGCCGATCGCGATGGGCGAGGTCGGGGAGCCGCCGAGTCCTGAGACAATCACCCAACAGCCCAAATGGACCTGGTTCATGCCCTGGCCCCCGTTTGGGGCGCTCGCCAGGGACAACCCGGCGAAGCTTCGCGCGCTGTATTCGGACCCGAGGGCGCTGACGAGGGACGACGTGGCGATCGGCGCGGACGGAACCTACGAGGTGCTGAGGAAATAGGGCGCCGCCTCGGCCGGCCCGGCCTCACCGCCCGGCTTGACTCCCCATAATGCGTCGGCGAGTTCTCGTCCGTGGAAAAGTGCAGCCAAGCACCGGAGCACGTCCTGCTGGTCGACTGTCCCGACCGCCCGGGCCTGGTCCACGCGGTCACGGGGGTCCTGTTTCGCGCGGGCGCAAACGTGACCTCGAACCACGAGTTTGTCGACGCGGAGACCCGCAGGTTCTTCATGCGCACGGCGTGCGACGGGCTGCTGGACGCGCCGGCCGTTGAGGCGGCCGTGGCGGCCGTCCTGCCGGAAGGGGCGCAGGTGCATTTCCGCAGGGCCGTGCCGCGGCGCATCGTCGTCCTTGTGTCGCGCGAGCACCACTGCCTGGCCGACCTCCTCGTGCGCCATGCGTACGGCGAGCTCGGCGCGGACCTGGTCGCGGTCGCGAGCAACCACGAGGTCCTTCGGCCGCTCGCCGAGAAGTTCTCGGTTCCGTTCCACCATGTGAGCCACGAGGGCCTGGGCCGGGAGGCGCACGAGGAGGCGCTTCTGGCGCTCATCGGGCCGCTGAAGCCCGATTTCCTGGTCCTTGCCAAGTACATGCGGATCCTGAGCCCCCGGTTCGTCTCCGCGTGGCCGAACCGGATCGTCAACATCCACCATTCCTTCCTCCCCGCCTTTGTCGGGGCGCGGCCCTACCACCAGGCCTTCCAGCGCGGCGTGAAGGTGATCGGCGCGACCGCGCACTTTGTCTCCGACCAGCTGGACGAGGGCCCGATCATCATGCAGCAGGTGATCCCGATGGACCACTCCTACTCTCCCCACGACCTGGCGAGGGCCGGCCGCGACATCGAGCGCACCGTCCTCGCGAATTCCCTGAGGCTCTTGAACGAGGACCGGGTGTTCCTCTGCGCCAACCGGACGATCATCTTCGACTGAAGCGCGGCGGGCGTTTTTTGGTCGTGACAGCGAACGGGCGGGCGGCGAACCTGACCGGGATGCGCCACCCTCCGAGGTTGAATCCGGCTTCGCTCGCATCGGTTGTCCTGCTCGCGGCGTGCCTCGCGCCCGGGCTTCGCGCCCAGGTGACGGAGACCACCCAGACGATCGAGCCGGGCTCCGTCCTGATGCGCATGGACGCGATCTCCCTGGGGATCAACCCGGACACGACCGCGCCCAATCAGTACAAGGCCGTGGCGCTCGGTACGACGCTCGTCTCGGCCGGCCTGACGAACACGCTCGATGCCGAGGTCGGCGCGCAGCTGTTCCTGCGGGACACGTTTTCGAAGGACGGCTCAGACCACACCGAGAGCGGGGTGGGGGACGTGACCCTCAGGGCCAAGTGGACCTTCTGGCGCGATCCCTCGACGGGCGTGGCCGCGGCGATTGTCCCCTATGTGATGCTGCCCACGAACTCGAGCGCCGTGGGCAACAACTCGGTCGAGGGGGGCCTCATCCTGCCGTGGTCGATGGATATCGCCGCGGGCACGAAGGCGGCCGCGATGGTCGAGTGGGACGAGTTTCGCAACGTGGCGAACACGCGCTACGACACCCGCTGGTACGGGAGCGCCTACCTCAAGTGGAGCCTGGGGAGCACGCTCGGGGCCTACGCCGAGACGACGCTCAGCGACTCGACCGCGGGGTCCTCGAGCTTCTCCGGGACACTCGGCGGCGGCGCGACGCTGTCGATCTCCAAGAACTTCGAGTGGGACTTCGAGGAGAGCCGGGTGCTGGGGTCGGGCAGGAGCGCGTGGGCCGAGGTCCTGCGCTTCCGCTGGAAGATCCTCTGAGCCGGGCGGCGCTTCAGGCCTCCTCGAAGTCGGTCAGGATCGAGAAACGGAACGTCGAGCCCTCCCCGGGCCGGCTCTCGACCGAGATCGTGCCGCCCATGAGCTCGCACAGGCGCTTGGAGATGATGAGGCCCAGCCCCGTACCTCCGCGCCTGCGCGTCGACGAGGTGTCGACCTGGCTGAAAGGCATGAACAGAAGGTCGAGCTTGTCCGCCGGAATGCCGATCCCGGAGTCCTTGACCGCGAAGAAGAGGCGCGCGACGCGCCGGGGCGAGCCCGGCTCGAGCGGCTCGCCGCGGGCGCACGAGACCTCGACGGAGACCCCGCCGCGCTCGGTGAACTTCAGGGCGTTGCCGATCAGGTTGGTGAGGATCTGGCGGATGCGGGCCTCGTCGCTGTTCAGAATCTCGGGGACGCCGGCGTCGACCTTCGAGTCCAGCGCCAGCGCGAGCGACCGCGCCTTGGGGGCGAAGAACGCGCAGATGTCCTGGACGCACATGCGCAGCGAGAACGGCGCGTGCTCGATTTCGATCTTGCCCGAGTCGATCTTGGACAGGTTGAGGATGTCCGCGATGATCTTCTCCAGAGCGAGGCCGCTCGAGTTGACCATCTCCACCTGCTCCCGCTGGTCCAGGGTCAGCGTGGTCGACGCGAGCATCTTCGAGAACCCGATGATCGCGTTGATCGGCGTCCTCAGTTCGTGGCTGACGATCGCGAGGAACTCGGACTTGGCCCGGTCGGCGGCCTCCGCCGCCTCCTTCGCCCGCAAGAGCGCCGCCTCGGCCTCCTTGCGCTCGGTGATGTCGTGGCCCACCGACTGGTACTCCATGGTGGTGCGGTCGTCGTCCTTTATGGCGCGCTGGGTCCACCGGATCCACAGGCGCCTTCCGTCGTTAAACACCATCTCGGTCTCAAACGTGTACGGCTCGTCCGCGATCGCGGCGCCCGGCGTGAAGTACGGGAATTCGACGCCCACCAGCTCCGTCCGCTTGCGGTTCACGGCGCGCGCGTAGGCGCCGTTCACGAACGTGATCTTCCCGTCGTTGCGGTAGCGGCAGATGAGGTCGGGCTGGTCCTCGACGATCCCCTTGTAGCTCGCCTCGACCTGCTGGAGCGAGCGGGCCATCCGCTCGATCTTGCGCGCCAGTCCGATGATCTCGTCCGAATCGGACTCGTCGCTGATCAGCGGGGCATCCTCGATCTGTACGGAATCCGTCGTGTCGCGCAGCGACTTGAGCGACTTCGCAAGCGTCTGGTCCCACACGTAGCCCGCCAGCATCATCAGCAGGGCCCCGCAGATCGCGAACCCGATGATGTAGAGCGTGCCGCCCAGGCGCTCGCGGACCTTCTCGTCGGTGATGATCGAGATCCACGCCATAACAAGTCCAAATGCGAGGACCAGAATGAACGTGGTTTTTCGTTTCATCGATTGGGTGATGTTGTAGGGTACTTTGCGAGAGCCGTTCATGGGAGTCGAGTACGGAACATACCCATAGGTCGCGCCTTAGGACGTGAAAAAAGGGTTGTGGACCTTTTCCTGGCCGACGGTGGTGAGCGGCCCGTGACCGCAGGCGAGGACGGTGTTGCGCGGCAGCCTGAGGATCTTCTCGACGTCGTTCTTGTGCTGGTCGGCGAAGTGCTCCGTGCTGCCGCCGATCGAGCCGGCAAAGAGGGAGTCGCCCACCACGGCGAGGGGATAGCTCAAGCCCGTCACGTAGAACGTCGTCTGGCCCGGGGAATGCCCCCACGTGGAGAGCGTCTTTATCGCGAGCCCGCCGATGTGGAAGTGGGCGTTCTCGCGGAACACCTGTGCCCCCGGGTGGCTCACGGGCTCGCGCTCGCTCGCCCACACCTCGGCGCCCGTCTCCCTGGCAAGGCGCGCCAGGTCGGCGATGTGGTCGTCGTGCGTGTGGGTGATGAAGATCATCTGCAGGCGGATCTTCTCGGTGCCGATGACGTCGAGCATCCCCTGGGAGTCTGCGCCCGTGTCGAAGGCGGCGCCCACCTTCTCGCGCGCGTCCCAGACGAGGTAGCTGTTCACGAAGATGTCCTCGAAGGGCGTGTTGAAGATCGCGAAGCCGTGGGGGAACGCCGGGGCGTCGGGATACCACCGCTTGTGCGCGAGGTCCTCGAGGGCGTTCGGACCGAGGCGCAGGTGGCGGGCCACCCGGCGGATGACGGCGTCGATGACGCGCCCGGACTTGACGGCGGCGAGGTCCTCCGGGGTCACCTCGGCCCGCTTGCACAGCTCCTCGTCCGAGATCCGCAGGCCCCGCTGGGCCTTGGACACGACATCGCTGAAGTTATCCTCTATTGGAATGCGCGGCATGGGTGAGGCGTATCACTGCGGACGGCCGGGAGCGAGGCTTTGGGCTGTCTCGGCGGCCAGTTGGGCCTGCCCCCCGAGCCCGGCCCTCTGGAAGGCCTCGGCCAGGGAGCGGTAGGCGGCCGCGCCGCGCCTCGGGTCGGCCTTGGCAATGTCGGCCGCCTGCGCCAGGGCCTTCGCCGGGTCGCCGAGGGGCCAGGGCGCCTTCGCGTAGAACCTCATGAGCCCCTCGCGCGCCTCCAGATCGCCGGGATCCTGGGCGATCGCGCGCACCATCGCCTCGCGGCCCTCCAGGGCGAGCGAGAACGAGTTGTCGCGGTCCGCCGCAAGCAGGCAGACCCCGGCGTACTGCGAAAGGTAGTTCTCGTTGGACGGGGAGAGCTTGACCGCCTTGCCGAGCCACGACCGGGCCAAGTCGAGCGAGGAGGGGCCCCCCTCCCGAAGGAGGGCCATGCCGAGATAGTAGCTGGCCTCGGCGTTGGCGGGCTGCGAGGCCGCCAGGGTCTCCAAGAGGGTCCTCGCCTCGGCAAAGCGCTGCTGCCGGTAGAGCGAGACGGCGTCGCCGAGCGAGGGCGCCGCGGCGGCGGGCGCGGCCACTCCCAGGAGACCCACGATGATCGGGAGGCAAAGCCCCAAGGCCCGGGTGCGGCCCACGCTCATTTTGAGAACGCGACGCGCAGCGCCTCGGCGACGTTGGGCGGAACGAAGTGTCCGACGGGGCCGCCGTGGCTGGCGACCTGCTTGACCAGGGAGCTGCTCGTATAGCTGAACTGCTCGTTTGGCATGACGAAGATCGTCTCCACCAGCGGCTGGAGATGGCGGTTCATGAGCGCCATGTTGAACTCGAACTCGAAGTCGGAGAACGCGCGCAGCCCGCGGATGATCGCGTTGGCCTTCTGGTTCACCGCGAAGTCCACCAAGAGCCCGCCGAACGTCGTCGCCGCGACGTTCGGGAACTGGGCGATGTTGGGAAGGATCATGGCCACGCGCTCCTCCGAGGTGAACAGCGGCTTCTTGCCCGGGTTGTCCGCCACCGAGACGGTCACCCGGTCGAAGAGCTGGGCGGCGCGCGCGAGCACGTCTAGGTGGCCGTAGGTGATGGGGTCGAAGGTTCCTGGATAAATGCAGTGGCGCATGGGCGACTTCACCAAAGAAATAACCTAACCGCCCGTCTGGCGAGCGTGTTCCTCTCTACGATGTTGCCTTCGCCGCCGGCGCGTATGTTGTTAAGCGAGAAGATGAACCTGCCGAACGCCATCACGCTTTCGCGGATCCCGCTGATGTTCGTCATCGTCGGGCTCATGTTCTGCGCATGGCCGGGCGCGGCGACGCTCGCCTTCACGCTCTTCATCGCGGCGGCGCTCGGCGACTGGCTCGACGGCTACCTCGCCCGCTCCCGCGGGCTCGTCTCGAGCTTCGGGAAGCTGATGGACGCCATGGCCGACAAGATCATGGTGATGGGCATCGTCATCGCCCTCGTCGACCTGCACAAGATATGGGTCTCGCTCGCGCTCATCACGCTGTGCCGCGAGTTCCTCGTCACGGGGATGCGCATGGTCGCGGCGACCAAGGGCGTCGTCGTCTCCGCGGACAGCCACGGCAAGTCCAAGACGGTCACGCAGCTGATCGCCCTGGGCTTCTTCCTGGGGGCTCCGATGGTGGCCCGGGATGGGACCCGCCTCTTCGGTTGGGATGCGACGCTCTTTGCCGGCAACGTCGACAAGGTGGGCCTCATCGTCTTTGTCGCCGGCACGGCGCTCTCCGTCTGGTCGGGGTGCCGCTACATCGCGAGGAATTCCCGGCTCGTGTTCGGGGACGACGTCAAGGCGCCATGAAGCTTGAGCAACCGTCCTGGCCGAGGCACCTCCCCACGGAGGGCCTCCTGGCCATGGCGACCCTGGGCCCCCTCGGGCTGCGGATGAGGGCCCCGGGGACCTGGGGCTCGGCGGCGGGCGTCCTCTTCTTCGTCGTCTGCTTCTTTCCGCTCGGGTTGGTCGAGAGCGCGGTCGCGATCGCCGTCCTCGGGTACCTTGCCGTGGGAATCTGCGGCGAGGCGGAGATCCGCCTCGGCAGGCATGACCCGGGCGAGATCATCCTGGACGAGTTTGTCTCCATGCCCCTCTGCTTCCTCGGCTGGCGGATGATCGTGGGGCCGGGCCCGCTCCCGTTCCTGGGGCTCTTGGTCGCAGGCTTCGCTCTCTTTCGTTTCTACGACATCAAGAAGCCCCTGGTCATTAACGCCCTCCAGGAGCTGCCCGGGGGATGGGGGGTCGTCCTTGACGACACGGCGGCCGCCCTGGCGACGTGCGCGACGCTGCACCTGGCGCACGCGGTCTGGGTTCTGCTCTGATCCCGGCGCGGGGCTAGGGAAGGGCGCTCAGGCTCTCTGCGGGAAGCTTAAGGAGCAGGCCCTGGCGCAGCACGTCGACCGCGATCACGACCCCCTCGGGGTTTGACGAGTCGTCCACGAGCCCCTCGAGCCCGTGGAGCGGGCCCCCGATGATCCTGACCCGCCGGCCCCGGGTGAGGAAGGGGATGAGGCTTAGCTCGACGCCCGAGGCGACGATCCTTCGCACGTCCTCGATCTGCGCGAGGAACCTGGCCTCGTCGTCGACCCGGATGGCCCGCGCGATCAGCTCCTGCTGGTAGATGCGCGCCTTGCCGGCCTCGGGGACGCGGGCGAAGACATAGCCCGGGAAAAGGGGCTTCGTGAAGCGCTTCGTGCCGCTCGGGTAGCGCCGGACGCTGCTGACGAGCGGCAGGTAGTGCTCGAAGCCCTCGGCGGCCATGAGCGCCGCGAACTTTTTTTCCCGTCTCGGCCTCGTATGGCAGGCGAACCAGTCGCTCCCGGCGGGCGCCTCACTCACGTCTTGAGCAGGAACCGGACGGCGGCGTGGTAACCCTCCAGCCCGAGTCCGGTGATCACCGCCGCGCACGCGGGTGCGGTGAGGGACGTGTGGCGGAACTCCTCCCGCTTGTAGATGTTCGAGATGTGCACCTCGACGGCGGGCACGTGTGCCCCGAGGAGGGCGTCCCGTAGCGCCACGCTCGTGTGGGTCAGCGCGCCGCCGTTGATCACGATGCCGTCGACCTTGGAATCGGCGAGCTTCGCGATCCTGTCGATCAGCTCGCCCTCGTGGTTGGACTGGAAGAACTCGAGCGCGGCCTTCTGCGCGAACTCGGCGCGGAGCGCCGCCTCAAGCTCGGCGAGCGTTGCGCTGCCGTAGATCTCCGGCTCGCGCTTGCCGAGCCGGTCGAGGTTGGGTCCGTTGAGTATCGCGATCTTCTTCATGGTAGATGGGACTACTAGAGGGGATTTTCGGTCGCAATGAACTCCCACGGCAATCCAAACTTTGCGGACAGCTCTGCGGCCAGCGCCCGGACGCCGTGCACCTCCGTAGCGTAGTGGCCGCAGAGGTAGAGGTTGAGCCTGCGCTCCTGCGCCACGTTGAACCACTCCTCGCGCAGCTCCCCGGTCACGAGCGTGTCGGCGCCCGCGCCGGGCAGGGCGGCCATGGCGCCGTTGCCGCTTCCGCTGCAGAAGGCGACCGCCTTGGGGCTCGCGGACCCGCACTCAATAGAGACGACCCTCGGGTAGAGCGACTCAAGCCTGCGGCGCAGGGCGGATCTCCGGAGCCGGCACGGCGCGATGCAGCCGATGTTGCCGCCCTCGTTCGGCAGGAAGCCCCTGCGCGGCCTTAAGCCCAGCTGGCGGGCGAGAAGGGCGTTGTTGCCTATCCGCGGATGCGCGTCGAGCGGCAGATGGCAGGAGTAAAGGGCGCAGTTGCCCTTCACGAGCGCCGCCACCCGTGCGTAGGCCGGGCCCGTCAGGGGGCGGGGCATGTCCCAGTACATGCCGTGGTGGACGACCAGGAAGTCGACCCCGGCGCGGGCCGCCTCGAGGAACGGGACGAGCCCCGCGTCGACCGCGGCGCCGATCCGGGTGACGCGGCCGTCGTTCGCGAACTGCAGGCCGTTGAACGCTCCCGGGGCGTCCTTGAAGGCCGCAAGGCGGGTGCGCCTGTCACAATAATCGACGAGATCCTTGAGCGTGGGCATGGGTTCTAGAGGCCGAGGCGGCAGCTATGTGCGCTAAACCCTGCGCCGAAACTCACGAGCCAAAAATCACCCTCGGGCCCGGGACCGCCGCCCCTGAGCGCCTCCTCCAGCGCGAACAGCACCGAGGCGCTGCTCATGTTTCCGTGCTCGCGCAGCGTCCGGGTGCTCGCGTCGAGCGGGTGGGGCGAGACGACGGGCGCCAGCGCCTCAAGGACGTCGCGGCCGCCGGGGTGCGCCACGACGCCCGCGACCGGGCGCGGGCCCCGGCCGGCCCAGAGCCTGCCGACCGCGCCCGCCGCGAGCTCGGGCACCGAGCGGTGCAGAAGGTTGCGCAGCTTCCCGTCCCGCTGCTCGAAGCGCAGCTTGTCGCGGTCCTCGGGCAGGTGGAGCGAGCTGAATCCGAACGCCCTCAGGCCCGAGGGACCCGGGGACGCTCGCCAGAGGGTCGCGGCCGCGCCGTCGCTGAAGAGGCAGGCGCTGATGATCACGCCCGGGTCGTCGTCCAGATAGAACGCCGCCGAGCAGATTTCGACGGCGACGCAGGCGACGGTCGCGCCGGGGTGCGCCGCAAGCAGGTGGCTTGCCGCGCGCAGGGTCGGGATGGCGGCGCCGCAGCCGAGGCCGACCATGTCCTGGAGGAGCGCGTCCTGCCGGAGGCCGAGGCGCTCGGCGACGTAGCTGGTCACGCCCGGGCAGAGGTACCCGGTGCACGTGCAGATAAGGAGGGCGTCGATCTCGCCGGGCGCCGCCCCGGCCTTCTCGAGCGCGGCGCCGAGCGCGCGGGCCGCCAGCGCCGGCGCCTCCGAGCGGAAGGCCTGGTTAAGTTCGTCGGACGAGCGGTCGAAGACGCTTTCAACGTTGGGAACCGAAAAATGCCGTCGCTCGATGCCGTGGTCCCCGCGCAGGATGCTGTGCAGGATGAGCATCGAGCGCCGTTTGAGGCGGGAGCGCGCGGCGGAACCCTCCACCATCCGCCAGCAGTCGGGCTGGGTGAAGGCGGCCGCGGGCACGGCGGTGGCGAGGGAGTGAAGGTACACGGCTTTGGGCTCCTACCGCAGCACTGAGTAGAGCGCGCCGAAGGGCACGATCCGTGAGTTGATGAAGGCCGCGAGGCAGGACTGCTGCCAGGTCCCGAGGAAGAAGGGATGAATGAGGCTGGCGGCCATGAGGCGCCTGGAGAACCGCGCCCGCTGGGCCGAGGCGACCTCGCGGGCCGCCTCGCCCCAGCTTGAGTCGCGCGAGCAATAGGCGAGCAGCGGGCCCGCTGCCGATTCCGCCCCCTGCAGGGCCATGGCCAGCCCGTTTCCCGTGAAGGGAGGGATGGAGGCGCAGGCGTCGCCGATGCAGATCCGGCCGGACGGGGCGATGCGGCGGTCACCGAGCGGTGCCGCCGTCACGCAGAAGGAGCCCGGGTCCGGGTCCGCGGCCCTCAGGCGCTCCGCCAGGGCCCCGAGGCCGGCGGTCCGAAGGTAGGCCAGGAGAAGCCCGAACCCGCGCTCGGCGTGCTCCTGCGGGGCGAAGATCCCGCACGCATTGACGGCGCCCGTCTCCACTCTCGAGAGGCCGAGGTAGCAGCGCTCCCCGAGGTGGATCTCAAAGTCGGTGACGAGGTCTAGATTGCGCAGGTGCACCTTAAGCCCCACCCAGAACGGCCCGTCGCGGCGCTTGCCGGCGGCGTGCACCCTGCCGTCCGGGGACAGCGAGGTGTCCGCGCGCGTATGGGTGCGCAGGTGCCCGCCGCTCTCGACGAAGGCCCTGGCCAGCCGCGCGTCCAGGGTGTGGCGGCTAATTCCCAGCGCCGGGGCGGGCAGGCGGATCGGCCGGAGTGGCCGGCCGCGCAGGTGGTAGGTCACGACCCGGTGGGGCCAGGCGTCGGCCAGAAACTCGCGCAGGCCGAGCGAGGCGGCCGTGTCGTCCCCCAGGCCCGAGATGAACTCGCCGCACACGCGGTGCCGGGGATAGTCCCCGGACTCGAATACCGTTACCGGCACCCCTTCGCGGCGCAGGGCAAGGCCGAGGGCCAGGCCGGCGAGTCCGCCGCCGACGATTTCGATCGGAAGGCGGGCGCTCATGCGCTGCGGAGGGCGACCAGCCGGATTGCGCCGAGCACCGTGGCGGTGCACGACGTGGTCCAGCCCTCCCGAGGGATGCCGAGCGAGGCGGGCAGCTCGTCCCCGACAAAGCCGGCCGCGATGCTGATTCGCCCGTCGTGCCGGGTGACGTGATTGGCGCCGAAGAGGGGCGCGAGCGCCGCGAACAGCCGCTGCGACGCCCCGCGCCGCGCGGGTTCGCAGGCGAGAACGACCCGGGCGCTCCGCCGCAGCCTCGCCCCCAGCTCCCCGAGCTCGAGGTCCGTGAACTGGTGGAGGATCAAGTTGCCGATCACCACTGCGTACGGTTCGTAGCCGCCGAAGGCCCTGAGGTCTGCCTGGTGCCACAGGTGGTCCTTCGGCCACGCCTGCGGCCGCGGCCAGAGGTCAAGTCCGTCCAGCGCAACCCCTTGGCGGATAAGGCGGCAGCCCAGCTCGCCCGTGCCACTGCCGAGCTCTAGCACGCGCTCGCCGGGCCGCAGGAGCCCGGGGAGCGTGCGCTCAAACCACGCCTCATTGCGCATCAACCGGTTGATGATGCGCAGATCGCGGCGGCTGTGCGCAGCGTCGGGATCGCTGAAGGGCAGCGCATCGAGGAGTTCGGGTTCGCAGGCTCGTTCCATTTGGGTCCGGTCACAGTTCAGTCGAGGGTTGCCCGGCCGCCATAGCATGTCCAGAGTTGGGCCCAGATCAAATGAGCGCCGCAAAGAAAGACCCGGTCGACCTGATCGCTCAGGCCGCCCGGAGGTTTCCCCGCCGCCCCTCCTGGGACGAGTATTTCATGGCCGCGGCGATCCTCATCGCCACGCGCTCCAACTGCGAGCGCCTGCATGTCGGGTGCGTCATCGTCTCGGGCGGGGACCGCAGGAACCGGCTCGTCGCCGCGGGCTACAATGGCTTCCTGCCGGGGACGCCTCACGTGTCGCGCGTGCGCGCGGGACACGAGCAGGCCACCGTCCACGCCGAGCAGAACGCGGTGGCGGACGCGGCGCGGCGCGGCAGCTCGCTCGCCGGATGCGTCGCCTACGTGACGCACTATCCCTGCATCAACTGCGCGAAGATGCTGGCCGCGGCCGGCATCGCCGAGATCCGGTACCGCTCCAGTTACCATAACGACCCGCTCGTCGCGAAGCTGATGACGGACGCCGGGGTGGTCGTGCAGAAGCTTTGAGGGACACGCCCATGCGCGAGAGCCTACGCAAAACACGCCAGTCCCTCGCCGGATCCATCCTCCTTGCGCACCCGGTGCTGCGTGACCCCAATTTCCGCAGGACGGCGGTCCTCATGTCGACCCACGGATCCGAGGGGGCCATGGGGGTGGTGCTCAACCGGCCGCTCGGCAAGCGCCTCGGAGAGCTGAAGGGGGACTTCGCGCTCGGGCCCCTCTCCGCGACTCCGATCTTCTCCGGGGGCCCCGTGCAGACCGAACAGCTTATCCTCGCCGCCTGGCAGTCCCGCGAGGACGCGTTCCAGCTGCATTTTGGCATCGACCCGGAAAAGGCGGCCCAGATGCTCGCCGACGGATCGACGCGCCTGCGGGCGTACCTCGGCTACTCGGGCTGGTCCGCGGGCCAGCTGGAGAAGGAGCTCAAGAGCGGAACGTGGATCGTCGCGAGCCCCCCGGCGGACCTGTTCGAGCGGCCGATGCAGGACGCCCTCTGGCGGTCGCTCCTCGCCGACGAGGGCGGTGAATGGAGCCTGCTCGCCGACGAGCCCGACGACCCCGGGAAGAACTGAGTTGACAGGGGGGGTGTACGCTCTCTGTTTTGGTGCCTTTTATGAAAGTTGTTTCCTCAATCAAATCAGCCAAGAAGCGTCACCCGGACTGCCAGGTGGTGCGCCGCCGCGGCAAGATCTACGTCATCAACAAGACCGACCCGCGCTACAAGGCACGCCAGGGCTGACACTGAACCCATCTTCCACGTGAAAACTGAAGGTCATCCGACGCTCAACCCGGTCTGCTTCCTCGACGTCGCCACAGGCAAACGATTCCTGACGCGCTCGACGATGAAGTCGGCCCGCAAGGAGTCGATCGACGGCAAGGAGTATTTCATCGTCCTGCGCGACGTGACAATGGACTCCCATCCCGCGTACACCGGCGAGAAGCGCCTCGTGGACACGGCGGGCCGCGTCGAGAAATTCACGTCCAAGTTCAAGCGCAGCACGAAGAAATAGGCCTTAGGCGGTTGAAACTGATCTGTTTTGACTGCGACAGCACGCTCAGCTCGATCGAGGGGATCGACGAGCTGGCCCGGATTCACGGCCCCGAGGTTTTTGCGCGGGTCGAGGCGATGACGAGGGACGCGATGAACGGCAAGATCCGCCTGGAGGAGGTCTTCGGGCGGAGGCTGGACATCATCCGCCCGGGCGCCGCCGACGCGGCCGCGATCGGCGGCCGCTACCTGGCGAACGTCGAGCCCACGGCCAAGGCGACGATCGGCGTCCTGGTCGAGAGGGGATGGACACCGGTCATCGTGAGCGGCGGATTCCGCCAGGCGATCCGGCCGCTGGCAGACTTTCTCGGTGTCGCGCGGGTCGAGGCGGTCGACCTTCGTTTCGCCCCCGACGGCACCTACAGCGGCTACGACTCAGCCTATCCCACGACGCGCACCGGCGGGAAGCTCGAGGTCATCCGCGCGCTCAGGTCCGAGCTAAGGCCCTCGAGGGTCGTGACGGTCGGCGACGGCGTGAGCGACTTGGAGACGCGCTCCGACGTGGAGCTGTTCGTCGGGTACGGCGGTTTCGTCGCCCGGGAAACGGTCGAGCGCGAGGCCGCGGTCTTCGTGCGGTCGCTCGAGGCGATCCTGCTGCTCGTCTGACCCGGCGGAAGCCCTACGGAAACAGGCCCCGCTTCTGCTTGGCCTCGGCGACGCGGGCGATGCCGAGGGTGAGGGCGGCCAGGCGGCGGCCGAACTTGAACTTCCGCTTCTGGTACTCGACCGACTCCTTGGCCTTGTCGAGGATGCCCTTCAATTTCTCCAGCACCTCGTCGCGGCCCCAGTAGAAGCTCTGGAGGTTCTGCAGCCACTCGAAGTACGACACGATGACGCCGCCCGAGTTGCACAGGACGTCGGGGATGAGCTCGATGTCGCCGCGGTTCTCGATGATCTTGTTCGCGGCGTTCGTCGTGGGCCCGTTGGCGGCCTCGGCCAGCAGGCGGCACCGCAGCTTCGGGGCGTTCTTCTCGGTGATGACCCTCTCGAGGGCCGCAGGGACGAGGACCGTGCACTCGAGCTCGAGGAGCTGCTCGTTCGAGATCGCCTCGCCGCCCTCGAAGTCCTTCAGGACCCCCGCGTACTGGACATAGGCCATGGCCTTCTTGATGTTCAGGCCCTTGGCGTTGTGGACGCCGCCCATGTAGTCGGACACGGCGATGATCCGCGCGCCCATGGCCGACAGCGCGAGCGCGGTCTCGCTGCCGACGTTGCCGAAGCCCTGGATCGCGACCGTCGCCTTGGCGATGGGGATCCTCATGTCCTCGAGGTACTTGCCGACAAGGTGGGCGACCCCGAAGCCGGTGGCCTCGCGCCGGCCCTGCGAGCCCCCGAGCGAGATGGGCTTGCCCGTCACGACGCCTGGCGAGATGTGCCCCATGTGGTTCGAGTAGGTGTCCATCATCCAGGCCATGATCTGCTCGTTCGTCCCCACGTCGGGGGCCGGAATGTCGAGCTGGGGCCCGACGAAGCCGATCAGCTCCTGCATGTACCGCCGCGAGAGGTGCTCAAGCTCGGTCGGGGAGAGCTCCCTCGGGTTCACGATCACGCCGCCCTTTGCGCCGCCGTAGGGAAGCCCCACCAGGGAGCACTTCCAGCTCATCCACATCGCGAGGGCGGCCACCTCGCCCAGCGTGACGTTCTCGTGGAACCGTATCCCGCCCTTGGACGGGCCGGTCGACAGGCTATGCTGGACGCGGTACCCCTCGAAGACCGTCACACTGCCGTCGTCGCGCCGCACCGGCAGCGAGACCGCGATGCACCGGCGGGGATACTTGGTGCGGTCCCGGATGTCCTCCGCGAGGTTGATGGCATCGGCGGCCTGGTCAAATTGGCGGCACGCCATGCGAAAAACGTCAGAATCATAAAGACTCGAAATGACTGCCTTTGACATGGCTCAAGTCTGCCCGATGTCATAGCCATTGGCCATGCTTTTTAAGCTCAGTTCCGACTACCGGCCCACCGGCGACCAGCCCCAGGCGATCGAGCGGCTGGTCGGCTCGCTCTGCGCCGGCAACCGGTACCAGACCCTCCTCGGGGTCACGGGCTCGGGCAAGACGTTCACGATGGCCAACGTCATCGCCCGGTGCGAGCGGCCCGTCCTGATCATCTGCCACAACAAGACGCTGGCGGCGCAGCTCTTCTCGGAGTTCAAGAGCTTCTTCCCGGAGAACGCCGTCGAGTACTTCGTCAGCTACTACGACTACTACCAGCCCGAGGCCTACATCCCCTCGAGCGACACCTACATCGAGAAGGACTCGTCGATCAACGAGGAGATCGAGCGGCTGCGGATGTCGGCCACGAGCTCGCTGGTCAGCCGGCGGGACGTGATCGTCGTCGCGAGCGTCTCCTGCATCTACGGCCTCGGGTCGCCCGAGGACTTCACCGCGCTGCGGATCTCGATCCGCAAGGGGGACGGCCTCGGCCGCAACGCGTTCCTCGAGCGCCTGGTCGACAACATCTACGAGCGCAACGACTACGAGCTGAAGCCCGGCAGGTTCCGCGTCCGCGGCGACGTGGTCGACGTGATGCCGGCGTACACGGAGTACGGGCTGCGCGTGGAGTTCTTCGGCGACGACGTGGAGGGCCTGAGCGAGTTCGACCCGCTGACGGGCGACGTCCTGCGCAAGCTCGAGAGGTTCGACCTCTACCCGGCGAACCAGTACGTGAGGAGCCGCGGCTCGCTCACCCCGGCGATCCAGTCGATCAGGGCCGAGCTCGAGCAGCGGGTGGCCTGGTTCGAGTCGCAGGGCAAGTACCTCGAGGCGCAGCGGATCAAGATGAGGACGAACTACGACCTGGAGATGCTCCAGGAGATGGGGTTCTGCAACGGGATCGAGAACTACTCCCTGCACTTCGGCAGCCGCAGGCCGGGCGACCGCCCCTTCTGCCTGATCGACTTCTTCCCGAAGGACTTCCTCTTGATGGTGGACGAGAGCCACGTCACCGTCCCGCAGATCGGCGGGATGTACAACGGCGACCGCTCCCGCAAGCAGACGCTCGTCGACTTCGGCTTCAGGCTGCCCTCGGCGCTCGACAACCGGCCGCAGAGCATGGCCGAGTTCGAGCAGATCACGGGCCAGACCCTCTACGTTTCGGCCACCCCCTCGCAGTTCGAGGTCCGCAGGTCGTCGGTCGTCGCGGAGCAGGTCATCCGGCCGACGGGGCTCCTCGACCCGGAGATCACCGTGCGGCCCATCAAGGGCCAGGTCGAGGACCTGATCGGCGAGGCCAAGAGGGCCGCGGCCGCCGGGGAGCGGGTGCTCGTGACCACGCTCACCAAGCGCCTGTCGGAGGACCTCACCACCTACCTGAGGGAGTCGAACGTGCGGGTCGAGTACCTGCACTCCGACATCGACACCATCGAGCGCATCGAGATTCTGCGCAACCTGCGTCTCGGCAACTTCGACGTGCTGATCGGGATCAACCTCCTGAGGGAGGGGCTCGACCTGCCGGAGGTCGCGCTGGTCGCGATCCTCGACGCCGACAAGGAGGGGTTCCTGCGGAGCGAGACGAGCCTGATCCAGACGGCGGGGCGCGCCGCGCGCCACGAGAAGGGCAGGGTCATCTTCTACGCCGACACGATCACCGGGTCGATCGCGCGCACGATCGAGGTGACGACCGCGCGCCGCCGCAAGCAGATCGCCTACAACCTGGAGCATGGGATCGTCCCCCGCAGCGTGACCCGCGGCGCCCAGGCGAGCCTCCAGAGCGGCGACGGGTCGGGCGGGCGCGGCGAGGCCGCGGTTCCCGAGGGCGCGGACGACGTTGCCGCCGTGATCGCCGAGCTCGAGGACGAGATGCGGGAGGCCGCCGAGCGCCTCGAGTTCGAGAAGGCGGCGCTCCTCAGGGACCAGATCGACGCGCTCAGGTCGGGCAGCTACCGGAAGATGGCCGGGGCGGCGCCCCGGCGGGTCAGGCCCACTCGGGCGGGTTCTGCAGCCGGGGACTGAGGACGCCGATGCAGGGCAGGTTCCGGTAGCGCTCCGCGAAGTCGAGGCCGTAGCCGATCACGAACTTGTCGGGAATCTTGAACCCGACGAAGTCGGCGTCGAAGGGCACCTGCCGCCGGCCGACCTTGTCGAGGAGGACACAGGTTCGCAGGCTCGCGGGGCCGAGCTTCATGATGAGCCCCGAGACGAGCGTGATGGTCTTTCCCGTGTCGAGGATGTCGTCGATCAGGAGCACGTGGCGCCGGGCGATGTCGATCGTCAGGCTGCTGACGATCTGCGGGGTCCCCACCGAGGTCGTCCGGTTGCCGTAGCTCGAGATCCGGACGCAGTCGAGGCGCACCGGATTGTCGATCTCGCGCATCAGGTCCGCGGTGAACATGACCGCGCCGTTGATGATCGAGATGATCGTGAACTCGCCTCCGCCGTAGACCTTCCGGATCTCGCGGGCGAGCTCCCGGACCCGCTTCTTTATCTGGGCCTCGGTGAACATCACGCTCTCCAGGTCCGGGTGCTGCTCTGAGTTCCTGTTTTTCGTCGGCATGGGCGGGGCGTCCAGACATGCGCACTCGCGCCCCCAACGCAAACCGTTAAGGGCCCTCCGCGGTAATCCCCTGCGATTTTTCTTTTGACTTCGACTCCGGCCGGCCGTGCGTCGAGACTCGGCCGACCAAGCTGGAATGATATCGATCCGAATCCAGAACCTGTCCAAACGCTTCGGCGCCGTCGCGGCGCTGCGCAACCTCGACCTGCGGGTCGAGCCCGGGGAGCTCTTTTTCCTCTTGGGCCCTAGCGGGTGCGGCAAGACGACGCTGCTCAGGTGCCTGGCCGGCTTCTACATCCCCGACGAGGGGCGGATCTTCTTCGGGGACGAGGACGTGACGCAGCTGGCGCCCCACAAGCGCAACACGGGGATGATGTTCCAGAGCTACGCCCTCTGGCCCCACATGACGGTCGCCGAGAACGTGGCCTTCGGCCTCGAGGAGCGAAGGCTCCCCAGGCCCGAGATCCGCGCCAAGGTGGGCGAGGCGCTCGAGTCGGTCCACATGGGGGCCTACGCGGAGCGGCGCCCCAACCAGCTCTCCGGCGGCCAGCAGCAGCGCGTGGCGCTCGCCCGCGCGCTCGTCATCCGGCCGCGGTGCCTGCTCCTCGACGAACCCCTCTCGAACCTGGACGCGAGACTCAGGCTCGAGATGCGCATGGAGATCCGCCGGGTGTGCAAGGAGTTCAAGCTGACGACCGTGTACGTGACCCACGACCAGAAGGAGGCGCTCTCGGTCTCGGACCGGATGGCCATCCTCGAGGGGGGGAGGATCCTGCAGGTCGGCACGCCGAGGGACGTTTACCGCCGGCCGGCCCACAAGAGCGTGGCGGACTTCATCGGCGAGACGAACTTCATCGCGGGCACGCTCGTCTCCGCCTCGCCGGGCGGGGCGCGGGTGTCCACGACCATCGGGGAATTCGAGGGGGTCCTCGGCGACCCCGGCTCGCCGCCCGCCGCCGGCGCCGCGGTGACCCTCTCCGTCCGGCCGGAGTGCTGGTCGATCTCCACCGCCCCAGAGGGCGCCAACGCGGTGCGCGGCCGGATCGGCGCCTCGGTCTACCTCGGCGAGAACGCGCAGTACGACTTCGTTTCCGGGGGCGTCGGCCTGAAGATCCTCGAGCTCAATCCCCGGTTCATCGACCGCCCCGAGGCGCAGGAGTTCTTCGCGAGCGCCCGGCCCGAGGACGTGGTCGTGCTCAGGGACTAGGGGGATGCCGCCATGCTCAAGCGGGGGATGATCCTCCTTGCCCTCGCGGCGACCCTCGCCGTGCCGTTCGCCCTGCGGCCGCGGCAGGGTCCGGCCGGGGGCGCGGACGAAACCCTGGTCATCATCACGCCCCACAACGAGGCCATCCGCCACGAGTTCGAGCTCGGCTTCATGGACTGGTACCGGGCGAGGACGGGCCGCAGGGTCTTCGTCGACTGGAGGATGATCGGCGGGACAAGCGAGATCGCGCGCTACCTGGAGGGGGAGTACGTGGCCTCGTTCCGCAACCTCTGGACGGGGGTGCCGGGCCGGGCGTGGAGCGCGGACCTCCAGTCGGGTTTCCAGACCGACCGCCGGCCGGCCGACGCCGCGCCGCAGGTCCGCGCGGCCCGGGCGGCCTTCCTCGCATCGAACGTCGGCTGCGGGATCGACCTCTTTTTCGGGGGCGGCCCCTATGACTTCGTGAGGCAGGCCCGCACCGGGCGACTCGTCGACCCCGGAATCCGCAGGCTCCACCCCGAGTGGTTTGCGGACGAGGCGCTCCCGCGCACGTTCGGCGGCGAGGTGCAGTACGACCGGGGCGATCTCTGGTTCGGCACGGTCTTAAGCTCCTACGGCATCCTTTTTAACCGGGATTCGCTGAAGCGCCTCGGATTCGCGCGAGAGCCAGATGAGTGGAGCGACCTGACCGACCCCCGGTTCGTCGGCGAGCTCGGCATGTGCGACCCGACGAAGAGCGGGTCGATTGCGGCCGCGTACGAAAACGTGGTCCAGCAGCAGATCCACAAGAGGCTAGACGCCCTGCGCGCGGCCGACCCCGCGGCCGACCCGGGCACGCTGGAGGCCGGGGCCGTGCGCGGGGGATGGACCGACGCGATGAGGCTGATCCAGCTGGTCGGGGCCAACGCCCGCTACTTCACCGACACCTCCCAGAAGCCGCCGATCGACGTGGCGGCCGGCGACTGCGCCGCCGGCATGTGCATCGACTTCTACGGCAGGGAGGAAGAGGAGGACATCCGGCGGCGCAACCCCGGGCAGGAAAGGCTCGGCTATGTCTCGCCCGAAGGGGGAAGCGCGTACTCGGTCGACCCGATCGCGCTGCTGCGGGGCGCACCGCACCCCGCGGTCGCCAGGGCGTTCATCGAATACGTCCTGTCGCTCGACGGGCAGAAGCTCTGGAATTTCCGGACGGGCGCCCCGGGCGGGCCGCGGGACTTCGCGCTGCGGCGACTGCCGGTGCGCCGCGACTTCTACGGGCACGGGGAGTGGCGGGCGTACCGCAGCGACCCGGAGGTGGACCCCTATTCCCAGAAGGAGCTCCTGGTCCACCACGATGAGTGGACGGTGCAGCTCTTCCAGGAGATGAGCTTCGCCATCAGGGTCATGACGCTCGACACCCACCCGGAGCTTGTCCGCGCGTGGCGCGCGGTCATCGCGGCGCCCGAGCCTGCGCGCGGCCGCGCCCTGGCCGTCCTGCAGGACGTCTCGGCCGTAGACTACGACCAGGCCATGGGCCGGATCAAGCGGGGCCTCGGCTCCAAGAACCAGGTCGACGCCGTCAGCCTCGCCCGCGACTTGGCCGAGGGGTTCCGCGCAAACTACCGGCGCGCCGAGCGCATCGCGCGGGGCGAGCCGTAGAGGGGAGCCTACAGGCCCGCGAACGCGGCGGCGAACGCGGCCTTGTCCTTGGCGGCGAAGAAGGACGTCCCGGCCACGAAGGTGTCGGCGCCCCTGGCGCGGCAGAGCGCCGCGGTCGCCTGCTCGATCCCGCCGTCGACCTCGATCCGCAGGTCGAGCCCGCGGTCGCTGCGCCAGCGGTCGACCTGGGCGATCTTCGGGAGCACGTCGTCCCTGAAGGCCTGGCCTCCGAAGCCCGGCTGCACCGTCATCACGAGCACGAGGTCCACGAGGCCGAGGTAGGGCTCCGCGGCCTCGGCCGGGGTGCCGGGGTTGATGGCGATCCCGGCCCGGCATCCCTTGGCGCGGATGTCCTTTAGCGCCGCGGCGTGGTCATAGGGCGGCTCTACGTGGATCGTGATCCGGTCGGCGCCGGCCTTCGCGAACGCGCCGACGTAGCGCTGCGGCTCGGAGAGCATCAGGTGCGTGTCGAAGAACAGCGCCGAGCCGCGGCTCCGCAGCGCCGCCAGCATCCCCGGGCCGAAGGAGAGGTTGGGCACGAAGTGGCCGTCCATGATGTCGAGGTGCAGCCACGCAAGGCCGAGCTTCGCCACGAGCGCCGCGCTTTCGCCGGCGGCCGCATGGTCGCCGGCCAGCAGGGAGGGGACCAGGATCGGTGGGTTCATCGGGTTGCGGGCGGCGCGGCTCACCACACGTCGAGGACGGCGTGGGTCACCTTGTCCGCGAGGAGGGAGGCCAGCATCGGCAGCGTGTTGTACTCGGATTGCAGCTGGTCGTTGCTCGTGCCAAACGGCACGGAGCCGAGGCCGTTGTCGGTGAAGGCCTCTCGCTGCACCTCGATCAGCCGGCCGTCAAAGAGCATCTTGCCCGACCGGTTGTCCCTCAGGCTGCAGCTCGCCGTCAGGCGCAGGGTGAACTTGCGGGCCAGACCATTGTCGTCCTCCCGGTTCGCGGAGTTGTCGCGGTGGTAGGTGAGGAGCTTGACCTCGAGCGTGGCGTCGGCGTCCGAGGAGCTGCCCGCGACCTGCACGCGGCCGTCCCTGGCGAAGGCCTCGCGCACCATCGTGCTCACGGTTGCCTGGGTCTGGGCGAGCTTTGTCGCGTTCTTCGACGGCTCCACGTAGAGCGTGGAGAAGGACGGCCCGGGGCCGGCTCCAAGCCTGTAGTGCTCACATCCCTGGACCAGGAACGCCGAGATCAGGAGCAGGCTCCACACTCGCGTCATCGCATGCCGGCCGCGCCGGGGTCAGAACAGCCAGAACCGCTTCTTGGGCGCGGTCTTGGGCCTGATGTTCTCCTTGTTCGCCTTCGCGGTCATCTCGGCGAGGCGCTTCTTCGCAAGGTTCGCGGGAGGGGAGTCGGGGAACGCCGTGATGGCCTCGTTGTAGAACACCTTGGCCGCGGTGAAGTTGAGCCGCTTGTAGAAATAGTAGTCGCCGATGTAGATCTTGCTCTGGGCGAGGATCGTCTTCATCCGGTCGACGCCCCGGGCCGCCTGGGCGATGTTGGGGTCCCCCGGGTAGAGGATCATGAAGTCCTCGTAGTAGGTCATGGCCTCCTTGGTCGACGCCTGGTCGTACTTGGGCCCCTCGCTGAGCGAGGCGTGCAGGTCGCCGAGCTTCAGGTAGGCGACGGGCGCCAGGACACTCTGCGGGTAGGTGTTCACCAGGCGGTCGAGGGAATCGATCGCCTCGTCCGTGTCCTTGTCCAGCTGGAAGCCCCGGGCCGCGTCCATGAGGGAGAGGGGCGCGTAGTCGCTGTACGGCGCCTCGGCCACGACGATCCGGAAGTAATCGACGGCCTTGACCCGGTTCGTGGGCCCCGGGAACCAGCCCCAGACCCGGTTGTGGGCGCCGTCCATGAGGGCCGCGGCGATCTGATACTGGGCCCCGATCACGTCGTTGAACCGCTTGGAGTTCGGGTAGCGCGCGATCAACGTCTGGAAGTCGATGAAGGCCTTGTAGAACTGCTTCCTGCGGTACAGGATGCTGCCGGAGCGGTAGAGCGCCTCGGGTGCGTAGACGGAGGACTGGTACTTCCGGGCGACCTTCTCGTACGTCTTGAAGGCGGAGTGCAGGCTGCCGGACTCCTCGTCCTTCCTCGCCTTGTTCATGAGGTCCAGTGCCGCGCGGCCCTGGGGGCCCGCGAGGCCGGAAAGGGAGCCCCCCTCAAGCTGCCAGCCCCTTCCGGGAATCCAGGTCAGGTCGGCCTTCAGCCTCGGCGCCGCCCCCAGCGCGAGCGCCGCCGCGATCAGAACAGGGAGTATGGAGCGGCAGGGAAAGGGGAGCGGCATGAGAACGGAAATCACCAGCGAATCAGGGCGCTCCCGTAGGTCAAGCCTGCCCCGAATGCGACCAGGAGCGTGACGTCCCCGCGCCGGATGCGGCCGGCCTGGCGGGCCTCGTCCAGGGCGATGGGGATGGAGGCCGAGGACGTGTTGCCGTAACGGTCGACGTTCACGAAGAAGCGTTCGATGGGAAGCTCGAGGTACTTGGCGATCGCGTCGATGATGCGCAGGTTGGCCTGGTGGGGGATCACAAGCCCAATCTGATGCGCGTCGAGGTGGTGTTGTTCCAATATATCTCGCGCGGCCTCCTCCATGACCCGCACCGCCAGCTTGAAGACCTCCTTGCCCTTCATCTTGATGAAGTGGTCCCCCTTCTTGAAGGAGTCGGCCGTGGCGGGCGCGCGGCTGCCGCCCCCCGGGACCAGCAGCAGGTCGGTGTCCTCGCCGAGCGCGCCCAGCCTCGTCCCAATGAGCCCGACCCCCGGCCTGTCGCTCACGCCGATCACGGCGGCGCCGGCCCCGTCGCCGAAGAGCAGGCAGGTCCCGCGGTCGCTCCAGTCGACGATGCAGGAGAGCTTCTCGGCGCCGATCAGAAGCGCCTTCTTATAGCGGCCGGAGGCCAGCAGGGCGCACGCCGTGTCGAGGCCGTAGATGAAGCCCGAACAGGCCGCGTTTAGGTCGAAGCAGGCGGCCGTCGTCGGAATGCCGAGCTTGTGCTGCAGGATGCACGCGGTCGACGGCATCGGGTAGTCGGGCGTCACGGTCGCGACGACCACCAGGTCGATCTCTGAGGCGGCGACGCCGGCGTCCTTGAGCGCCCGCTGGGCCGCGTGGAACGCAAGGTCGCTCGTCGCCTCCTCGGCTGCGGCTATCCGGCGCTCGCGGATCCCGCTGCGCGCCCGGATCCACTCGTCCGAGGTGTCCACCATCCGCGAGAGGTCCTCGTTCGTGAGGACGCGCTTCGGAGCATAGGAGCCGGTGCCGAGGATGACGGTGGAGCGGTGGGACATGCAGGGCGGTCAGGAGACGGGGGAGAGCAGCAGCTCGTTTGCCCGCGCGATGTCGGTCTCCATCCTCAGGTTCATGTCCGCCTTGATGATCTCGCCCGCCGCCCGGATCGCGCTCTTGATCGCGTTGCGGTTCGAGGATCCGTGGGCCTTGAGGATGTTGCCCCGCAGCCCGAGCAGCGGCGCCCCGCCGTAGCGCTCCGGGTTGATCCGGTCCTTGAGCGCAGCGAAGGCGCCCTTCGAGAGGAGGGCGCCCGTCCGGCGCATCGGGTTCGCCCCGAGCTCCTCGCGCAGCACCCCGCGCATGAACTTCTCCAGGGACTCCCAGCTCTTCAGCATGATGTTTCCAACGAAGCCGTCGCACACGACCACGTCGACGTGCTCGGCGAACACCTGGAACCCCTCGATCGGGCCCGAGTACCGGATGATCCCGTCGATGCGCTTGAGGAGCTCGTTCGTCTCGGTGATCAGCGAGTTTCCCTTCCCATCCTCGGTCCCGATGGACATGAGGCCCACCCGGGGGGACGGGACCCCGAGCATGACCCGGCAGTAGTGGCTGCCCAGGATCGAATTGTGCACCAGGTGCTCGGGCTTGGGCTCGGGGTTCGCCCCGGCGTCGATCAGCACGAAATGGCCTCCCTCCCTCGGGACCACTGCCGCGAGCGCCGGCCGGGCGACGCCCTCCATGGTCCTCAGGCGCAGGGTCCCGCACGCCATCAGGGCGCCGGTGTTCCCGCAGCTGACGACGACCTTCGCCTCGCCGAGCTTCACGAGCTCGACCGCCCGCGCCATCGAGGAGTCCTTCTTCCTCTTGAGCGCGACCAGCGGCTTGTCATCCATGGTGATGACCTCGGAGGCGTGGAACACCGAGAGCCTCTCGCTCCGGTGCATGCCGTAGTGCAAGATGATCGGGCGGAGCACCGCCTCGTCGCCCACGAGCGTGATCGGGTTCAGGTTCGGGCTCTGCGCGAGCGCGAGCTTGACCGCGGCGACCACCTCGCTCGGGCCCATGTCGCCGCCCATCGCATCTACCGCAATTCGACCGAGAGATCCTGGGGCCATGACCGTCCTCGTACCGCCGTTGCTGGACGGTTAAGGTTTAGGCCTCGACGTTGAGAACCTGGCGGCCGCGGTAGGTGCCGGTCTTCGGGTTTACCCGGTGGGCCCGCACGAGGCTTCCGTCAGCAGGGTCCCGGGCGAACTCAGGCGCTTGGAAAGCATTGGCTGCACGGCGGTTTGCGCTACGACGCTTGGACTGCTTGCGTTTTGGATTGGCCATTTGAGAGGGGGTTAAAGGTTGACCGTTTAAAGGGCGCATCGCCTTTCCGTCAAGCGCGCACTGGAATGCACAAAGCTTGTGCCTCCGGCCGGGTCGCGTAGCAAGGAGCAACCCAATGCCGCCCACGCTCCTCCAAATCATCCTCCTGGGCATCGTCCAGGGCGCCGCGGAGCTGCTGCCCGTGTCGAGTTCGGCCCACGTGATCGCTGCCGAAAGGCTCATGCGGCTCGACCCGTCGAGCCCGGAGATGACCTACCTGATGGTGATGCTCCACGCGGGGACGATGGTGGCCATGGTCGCCTACTTCTGGGGAGCCTGGAAGCGCAGCTTCTTCGCGAGCGCGGCCGTGTTCCGGGATTTTGCCGCCCGGGCGGCCCTGGCGACCGCCGCCACGGCGCTGGTCGGCTATCCCCTGCAGGCCCTTGTGGTGAGGCTCGTCCTGCGCGGAAAGCCCGGGGCCCAGGTCGAGGACCTGTTCTCGAACCTTCCCCTCATGGCCGCCTGCCTGGCGGCCGCGGGCGTCCTGATAGTCGCCGCGGGGCTGCGGTCGAGGACCGCGGAGCCGACGACCGCCTCGGGGGGCGCCCTGCGCACCGGCCCGTCGATCTGGATAGGCGCCGTCCAGGGCGTGTGCCTGCCCTTCCGGGGCTTCTCGAGGAGCGGGGCGACGATCTCGACCGGGATGCTGCTCGGCGTCCCGAGGCGGGCCGCCGAGGAGTTCAGCTTCGCCCTCGCCGTCATCCTCACCCCGCCCGTCATCGCGCGCGAGGCCTGGAGGCTGTACCGGGCCCACGCCTCGGCGGCCGCAAGGCTTGACGTCGGGGCGCTGGCGGGGCCGGGCCTCATCGGGATGGGCTCTAGCTTCGTCGCCGGCCTCATCGCGCTCAGGTGGCTCTCGCGCTGGCTCGAGAACGGGCGCTGGCACTACTTCGGTTACTACTGCTTCGCGGCCGCCGCCGGCGTCTGCGCGCTTGCCGCGATGGGGTACTGACATGGCCAACCTTGTGATCCTGACTCGGTCGCTCGCCTCGGGACGCGACATGAACCCGGACGAGGTCCGGGGAGCCGCCGCGCTCCTCGCCTCGGAGGGGCCCTCCGACGAGGTGAAGGCGCAGTTTCTCTCGGCGCTGTCGAGGAAGGGCGAGACATCGGCCGAGGTGGCGGGCTTCGCCGAGGTGTTCCGCGGACTCGCAACCGACCCCGGCATGGCGCAGTGGGCGCCGCGGGCCGTCGACATCGTCGGGACCGGGGGGGATCACGCGGGCGGCTTCAACGTCTCGAGCCTCGTCACGCTTGTCGTGGCGTGCGCCGGCGTGCCCGTCATGAAGCACGGCAACCGCGGGATCACCTCGAAGTGCGGAAGCGCCGACCTCTTTGCGGCGCTCGGTGTCGACTTGGAGGCGCCCGCCGGGCGCCTGAGGGAGGCGATGAGCGCGCTCGGCTACGCCTTCTTCTTCGCCCCGGCATGGCATCCCGCGTTCAGGCGCATCGGACCCGTCCGCAAGCTTCTGGCCGCTCGGGGCGAGCGCACAGTCTTCAACGTCCTCGGGCCGCTCCTGAACCCGGGGCGGCCCGCCGGCATCGTCCTCGGCGCGGCCTCGCCCCCCTTGCTGGAGAAGCTCGCGGACGCGCTCGAGGCGCTGGGGACAACGGCCGGACTTGCCGTCCACGGGATCCTGTCGCCGGGCAAGGGGATCGACGAGCTCACATCGGCGACCCACAACCTCGTGCGCGGCGTCGGGCGCCTGCGGTCGGTGCGCGGGGAATGGACCCCGCAATCCCTGGGCCTGGAGGCCGCGCCGTTCGCCGACATCGCGGGCGGGGACGTCCCGGCGAACCTCGCGATCGCCGAGGCGCTTGCCTCGGGCGGCGGGCCTCGGGGGCTCGCCGACACAATCGCCCTCAACGGCGCGGTCGCCCTCTGGGTTGCGGGGGCGCGGGCCGATGTCCGCGGCTCGATCGGGGAGGCCCGCGAGCTCCTCCTCGGGGGGGCGGTCAAGCGAAAGATCTCGGACACGCGCGACTTCTATTCAACATAGCTGGAAGAAATGAAGAGGCTTTTCTTTGGAACGGACGGCATTCGGGGGGCCTATGGCGGCGACGTCGTCAACGAGGCGTTCTTCGCCCGGATCGGCATGGCGGCCGCGCACTGGCTTGGGGCGCGCGGCGTGCGAGGGGGAAAGGTCGTGATCGGCCGCGACACCCGCCACTCGGGCGCCTCGCTCGCGCGCGCGGTAGGCGCGGGCTTAAACGCGGGCGGCGCGCGGGCCGTGTCGCTCGGCATCGTCCCCACTCCGGCCGTCTCGCGCGCCTCCCGGCTCGACCGTGCCGCGCTCGGCGCCGTGATCACGGCGTCGCACAACCCGGCCTGCGACAACGGCGTGAAGTTCTTTGGTAGCGACGGCTCGAAGCTCACCGACGCCGAGGAGGCCGAGATCGAGTCGCTCCTGCCCCCGGCCGGCGGCGCGCCTTCCGGGGCCGCCGGGGAGCTGCCCGGCGAATCCGCCCTGGAGGCGTACATCGCGGACGCCGCGCGCATCCTGCCGCCCGGATCGCTGCGCGGCTGGAGGGTCGCGCTCGACACCGCGAACGGCGCGACCTGCGCCTCTAGCCCGGCCGTGTTCGCGGCGCTGGGGGCGGAGGTCTCCTGCGTGGGGAACCGGCCGGACGGGCGGAACATCAACGCCGGCGTGGGCAGCGAGCACCCGGAGGCCCTCGCAGCCCTCGTCCTCTCGAGCGGCGCACGGCTCGGGGCCGCCCACGACGGCGACGGCGACCGCTGCGTCATGTGCGACGAGAAGGGCCAGCTGCTCGACGGCGACGAGCTTCTGGCCATCCTTGCGACCCACGCGCTCGCCCGCGGGACGCTCGCCCGCAACACGCTCGTCGTCACGGTGCAGAGCAACCTCGGGGTCGACCTGGCGGTCGGGGCCGCGGGTGGCCGGGTCGTCCGGACCGATGTCGGCGACCGCTACGTCGCGGAGAAGATGCGCGAACTCGGCGCCTGCCTCGGGGGCGAGTCCTCGGGGCACATCCTGAACTTCGAATTCAGCCCGACGGGCGACGGCCTTGCGGCGGCCCTGAAGATCGCCGGGGTCATGGCCGAGACGGACCGCCCGCTCTCGGAGCTGCGCAAGGTGCTCAAGAAATGTCCCCAGCTATCCGCCACGCTCGGGGTGCGCGAGAAGCGGCCGGTCGAGTCGCTTGCCGGCCTCTGCGGCGCCGTGAAGGGGCTCGAGCGGGAGCTCGGCGGCGGGGGCCGGGTCCTCGTGCGGTATTCCGGGACGGAGCCCAAGCTGAGGTTCCTGGTCGAGGGCCCCACGCAGGAGGCCGTCCGCTCGGGGCTCGACAGGCTCCTGGGCGCGGCGCGCGCGGACCTCGGACTCGCTTAGGGGCGGCGCAAGATGGCTTGCGCGGCCGTCCCGTCGGGGCTTGGGTGGCTCATGGCCCCTAGAATCCATGCCCTGGGGTGTGTGGCCGGCCTCTTCCTCCTTGCGGCGCTCGGTGCGCGCGCCGCGGACTTCGGCCCGCGCTTCGACGAACTCACGCGGCGGGCGACGCCCGCCCAGCTCTACGCCCTCCTCTACGACATGCCGAAGGGCGGGGACCTGCACAACCACGCGGCGGGGGCCAACCGGCCCGAGTGGATCTACGCCGTCTGCACGGACCCCGCGAGAAGCGGCGGGGAGACGTTCTACACGCGGTCGAGGTTCTCCGACGCTCCGGACGCGATCGATCCGGGCGCGCGGTTCCGCACGATCCGCAGGAAGGCCTACGAGCTGCTCTCCGAGAAGGCCAAGGCCGAGTACGTGCCGCTCGCCTCGCTCTCGGCGGAGGAGCGGGAGCGGTGGTGCCACAGCCTTCGCCTCGACGGGACGGGCGACGGAAGGCTCGAGTTCTTCTCCCACATCTGGCCCCGGCTCGGCCAGCTGAACACGTGCCTGCCGGCCGTCACGGAGCTCCTGGTCGAGAACATGAAGGCCTTCGGCGCCGAGCACCTGGGCTACCTCGAGACGCAGTTCGTCGTGATGGGGATGGTCGACAACGACGGAGGCGTGATCCCGGACGCCCTTGCCGTGGACTACGTCAGGCGCAGGCTCGCCCGGCCGGACGCCCTGGCCACCGGCGTGACCGTGCGCTTCCAGAACACGATCCTGCGCTTCGCGCCGGACGCGGAGCGCCGCCTCGAACTCTCCTACGCGTTCGTCGACGCCCACCGGGACCTGTGGGTCGGCCTCAACATGGCCGGGATCGAGGAGAACGGCTACGGCTACCCGTCGCGCTTCCTCGAGACGTTCCGCAGGTTGCGCTCCCGCTACCCGACGCTCGCGCTGTCGATCCACGCCGGGGAGATGGACGGTCCCGACCGGCACGTGCGCGACACGCTGCTCCTTGGGGCGTCGAGGATCGGCCACGGGATCAACCTCATCAGGGACCCCGAGACGCTCCTGCTCCTGCAGCAGACGCGGCGGGTCCTAATCGAGGTCAACCTGATCTCGAACCGGCTGCTAGGCTACGTGCCCGACCTGTCCACGCACCCGTTTCCGGAATACCTCCGGACCGGGGTTCCCGTCTGCCTGAACACCGACGACCGGGGCATGTGGGACTCGAACCTGACCGACGAGTACTACACGGCGGTCACCCTCTACCACCTGTCGTGGGGCGAGATCCTCTCGATCGGCCGGGACTCGCTCGCGCATTCGTTCGCCGAGCCGGAGGCCAAGGCCCGGCTCCTCGCCGACTATGAGCGGCGGATCGCCGGGTTCGAGGAGCGCTACGGCGCGGTCCCCGCGGACGCGGCGCTCGGCGCCCTCGCCTCGGTGAGGCCGGTGGCCTACGGCTACGCGAGGAGCACCTGGGGGTTCGACTTCAACTGACCGAACCCTCACGGCCCGCGCCGGCCACCCACACGCCGAGGGCCATGAGCGCGCCCCCCGCGGCGAGCCGTGCCAGGTCCGCCTTCTCCCCGAAGACGACGATCGAGCACGCGATCCCGAGCGGGATCTTCGCGTTGTTGAACGCGGCCAGGGCGCCCGCGTTGACGCGCGTCGCCCCGACGTTCCAGAGGAAGAAGCCCGCCCCGGAGGCGACGGCGCCAAGGTAGGCGATCGTGGCCCACTGGCCGGGCCCCGGGGTGAAGGCGCTCCAGTCCGTCGCGGCCAGCGAGACCGCGAGCGTGAGCGCGAGCGCGCCCGCGAAGAGCAGCGCGAACACCGACGCGTCGCCCGAGCCGGCAGGCAGGCGGGCCCTCTCGCGCCGCCACGCCAGCTGGCCGGCGGCGAAGCAGAGGTTCGAAAGCTGAACGAGCACGAAGCCGCCGAGGATCCCCGCGTCGCCCACGGACGTCCACAGGACGACGCCCGCCCCGGCGACGGACAGCGCCGCCGCCGCTGCGTAGCTCAGGCGCCACCGGCGCTCAAGGAGCGCGTCCAGGAACGCCACGAAGAGGGGCGTCGTGATGGTGAAGAGGGCGACCTCGAAGGCGTGGAGGTGGGCGTACGCACGCAGGTAGAGGATGTAGACGGCCCCGAACTGCACCGCGCCGATGGCGGCAAGGCGGGCCATCCGCGCCGCCCCGAGCGGCCGGGGTCGCAGGAATGGGGCGAACACAAGGAGCGAGATCATGAGGCGGACCGCGGCGATCGCCGTGGGGTCGAGCCCGCCGAGGCCCTTGATAAGGCCGAAGGAGAAGGCCCAGATGACTGAGACGATCAGCAGGAGCGTCATCCGGGTGCGTCGCGCCGCGGGGTCACACCCGGAAGAGGACCCCCAGGCGCTTGCCGAGGAGGATACTCGCCCCTGCGACCATGGTCCCGAGGAAGATCATTGCCCAGACTCCGAGCGCGCACGCGAGGAACTTGCCGTCGCCGAGGAGTTGGAAGAGCTCGAGGATGGCCTTCGTGATCGGGAAATAGACCATCTTCTGGGCGAGGATGATCGAGTCGCTCACCTCGAGCATCGCGAAGGCGAACGCAAGGAGCGCTCCCGCCATCAGGTTCGCCGCGATGAGCGGCAGCGTGATCCGCACCATCGCCCGCAGCGGCGGGCAGCCGAGGTTCTCCGCCGCCTCCTCGAGCACCGGGCTCGTCTGCTGGAAGCCGGCCGCGGCCGAGCGCACGACGTAGGGGAGCCTGCGGATCGAGTAGGCGACGATGAGCAGCACCGTGGGGTTGCGCACCGGGTTGATGAACGCGAAGAGGCGCCCCTCGTGCGACATGGCGAGGTAGCCGAACGCGAGCACGATCCCGGGGACCGCGAGCGGCAGCATCGCGAGGAAGTCGAGCACGTGCCGGCCGGCCATCTTGGTGCGGACCACGACGTAGGCGATCGCGACGCCGAGGAACACGTCGATCACGGTCGAGACGCTCGCGTACTTCAGGCTGTTTGCGATCGCGGGAACCGTCAGCTCGTGCCCGAGCGCGGCCCGGTAATTGTCGAGCGTGGGGCCCGTCGGGAGCACGCTTGCGTACCAATCCTTTGACGACGCGATCAGCACGACGCCCAGGTGCGGAAGGATCGCGACAAGCGTGACCGCGCAGAAGAGGAGCGTGCAGAGCCACGCCTGGGGCCGCGGCAGCGCGCGCGCGCCGCCGGTCGCCGTCGCCTTGGCCATCATCGCGTGGCCCGTCCTGCCGAAGACGCCCTTGCCGACCGCGTAGATCGCCACCGAGCTTGCGAGCATCACGGCGACAAGCGTGTACGGGAACGGGTTTCCGCCGATGTCCTTCAGGCCGTAATAGATCTGGACGCTCGTCACCTTCGAGTAGTCGAAGACCAGCGGCGTGCCGAGTTCCGTGAAGACCCAGATGAAAACGATCGTGCCGCCCGCGAACAGGCCGGGGTGGATGAGCGGCAGCGTGATCCTGCGGAAGCGCCTCAGGCCCGTGCAGCCGAGGTTCTGGGCCGCCTCCTCCATGGCCGGGTCGACGTTCGCCAGCGCGGCGACGGCATTAAGGTAGATGATCGGGTAGAGCGAGAGCGCCTCGACCACAGCGACGCCCCAGAACTGGTTCGCCGCGAACCAGTCGAACGTCCAGCCGCGGGGCCTGAGGCCCAGGTCGATCAGGAGTGTGTTCACGGACCCGTACTGGCCGAAGATCTGCTTGATGCCTATTGCCCCGACGAAGGGCGGAAGGATCATGGGGATCAGGACCGCGGAATTTAGAAACCCCTTGAAGGGGAACAGGAAGCGGTCCGAGACGGCGGCGAGCGGGAGCGCGATCAGAAACGCCATCGCCGTCCCGGCGCACGCGAGCAGGAACGAATTCATGAGCGCCCCAAGGTAGGTCGGGTCGCTCAGGAGGGCCTCCAGGAACGCGAGGGTCGGCCGGCCGTTCTCGTCCGTGAATCCGCCCTTCAGGATCTGCAGGATCGGCCACAGGAAGAACACCGCAAAGAACGCGCTCGTGAGCGCGAAGACGAACCTTGCCGTGGTCCTGGACATGGCGCTGCCTTACTCCTTCACCGGAAGGGCCATATCTTGAAGAACGACAGGAAGAACATGGCGGCCACGGCGTAGCCGATCGGAGGGATCGCGCGCGCCTTGCCGAGCCCGATCCCGAGCAGGACCGAGCAGATGAGCCCGATCCCAATACCCTTCGCGATGCTGAAGGTGAGCGGAATCGCGAAGATCGTGAGGATCGCCGGGGCCGCGTCCTCGAACCGGGTCATGTCGATCTCCACAACGGACTGCATCATGAAGATCCCGACGACGACGAGCGCGGGCGCGGTCGCGCAGGCCGGTACCGCCAGGATGAGCGGCGTGAGGAAGAGGGCGAGCAGCATGAACACGGCCACCCAGATGGCCGTGAGGCCGGTCCTGCCGCCCGCCTCGACGCCGGAGGCGGACTCGATGTAGCTGACGACGGTCGAGGTGCCGCACAGGGCCGAGAGGATGGTCGCGATCGAGTCGGCCAGGAGCGCGCGGCCCGCCCGCGGCAGGCGGCCCTCCTTGTCGAGTAGCCCGGCGCGCTTGGTGACCCCGATCAGGGTCCCGATGTTGTCGAACATGTCGACCAGGAGGAGCGTGAAGATGAGGGGCAGGGCCGCTTGGAACTTCTCCCAGCTCCTGAGGAAGCCGAAGGTCAGCTTCCAGAACACGGGCGCGGCGGAGACCGGGTACGCGAAGACCCCCTTGCTCAGGTCGGTCACCCTGCCGGCCGCCCCGTCGGGAGTGAAGAGCCCCGCGACGGTGACCACGAGGATGCTCAGGACGATCGCCCCAGGCACCTTGCGCGCGACCAGGAGCGACGTGAGCACGATCCCGGCAAGGCAGAGGGCGACGGGACCCGCCGTGAAGTCGCCCGGCCCGACGTAGGTCGCGGGGTTGGACACGATGACGCCGCCCTTCTGCAGCCCGATGAAGGCGATGAAGAGGCCCACGCCGCAGGTCACGGCGATCTTCAGCCCGAGCGGGATCGAGGCGATGATCTTCTCGCGGATGCCGGAGACGGAGAGCGACAGGAAGATGACGCCGTTAATGAGGACCATGCCGAGCGCCTCGCTCCAGGGCACGTGCATCGCCAAGCAGATCGTGAACGTGAAGAACGCGTTGATTCCCATCCCGGGCGCCATGGCGATCGGGTAGTTCGTGAAGAGCGCCATGAGCGTCGTCGCGACGGCGGCCGTTATCGCGGTGACGGTGACCAGGGCGCCCTTGTCCATGCCGGTGTTCGCCAGGATGGACGGATTCACCGCGAGGATGTAGGCCATCGCCGCGAAGGTCGTCAGGCCGGCCTGAAACTCCCGGAACGGCGTCGTTCCGCGGCTTTCGAGTTTGAAGAAGCGTGATACCATGCGTTGGCCGTGGGTCGGGAAGTGTGTGGAGCAACGGGCCGGTCCGTGCAACGCCAGTTTTTGCTTCGAAATTCTTCCGGCGCGGGCAAGAGTGGACTCAATGACCCACCCGGAATCCAAGCTCGCCGAACTCGGCCTCGTCCTTCCCCCGCCTCCGGCCGCCGCCGGAAGCTACGTTCCGTCGGTGCAGACGGGGAGCCTCCTGTACTGCGCCGGCACGCTTCCGATCATCGACGGCAAGCTCACGCACGCCGGAGCGGTGGGGCGCGAGCAGACGGTCCAGAGCGGCGCGAAGGCGGCCGAGAACTGCGCCCTCAACACGCTCGCCAACGTGAAGGCGGCCCTGGGGTCGCTCGACCGGGTGGCCCGGATCGTCTTCGTCAGCGGGTTCGTGAACGCCGTCGACGGGTTTGCGGACAGCCCGGCCGTGATCAACGGCGCGAGCGACCTCTTCGTCAAGGTGTTCGGCGAGGCGGGGCGCCACGCGAGGGCCGCGGTGGCCGTGAACGGGCTGCCCAGGGGGGCGACCGCCGAGATCCAGGCGGTCGTCGAGGTGAGGGACTAGCGCCGATTATTGGCGCCAGTATCCGCGGATGTAAACGCGCCTGCCGCCGCGGAACTCGTAGCGCGCGCGCGCCCAGACTGCGCCTGGGTGGGGCGGGCGCTCATAGTGGCCGCGGTACCAAACCCAGCGGTTGCCGTACCAGTGGTAGTAGCCGCCGATCCAGATGAAGCCGGGACCGGGGGCGACGCCGACAATCTCCGCGACGGGCGCGGGTGGCTCCTCGGTTACGACGACCTCGGCGGGTTCGGCGTAGACGGTGGCGACGGGCGCCGGACGGACGGCGACCACGCAGCCGGAGGTGAGGACGAGGACGGACGCCAGCGCCGCCGCGCCGGCCGCCGCGCGAAGCAGCGGGAGAGGCCTGTAGAGGGGGATGTCTTTGAGTGTGTAGGGAATCATGGGAAGGATAATGTACGAAACCATAGACGCCGCATCGGCGTTTTGGTTACGGGATATCTCTCGTCAGGACCCTGGCGTTGCGCCCGCTCTCGTCGTACTGCTTGAGCCTCGCCTCGGGAAGGATCTCCTTCGTGCTCTCCTCGAACCCGCACACGTTGCTGAAGAACCCGAAGCTCTGGGTCGAGAGGGCGATGACCCGCTTCGCACCCCGCTCCTTCGCCTGGAGGCACGCGTACTCCACCATCTTCTTGCCGATCCCCCGGTTGTGGTAGAAGGGCAGCACGTAGAGCGACCCGATCTCGGCCGTCTCGGGCTGGTCGGGGTAGAACATGAGCGTCACGCACGCGATGACGGCCTCGTCCACCTCGAACACGAAGAAATCGTCGATGTTCTTCTCGATCGCCTGCTGGGTGCGGTGGATCAGCTCCTCGCGCCTGACGGCGTTCCTCGTCAGGTTGTAGAGGAGCCTCGCGTCCCGGCGCGTCGCCTTGCGGATCTGCTGGTAGTCGTTGCCGTAGACGAGCGAGCCGACCCCCTCGTTCGAGAAGATCTCGTTCAGGAGACCGTCGAAGACGCGGCCGTCGACGACGTGGACCCGCGCGGTCCCCGACTCGATCGCCCGCACCGCGTGCGTGGCCTTGCTGCGGCTGGTCTCCGCGATCTGCTCCGGATGCTCGCTCAGGAGCGTGCGCAGGGCATCCACCGAGATCTCGTGCCTCACGTTGCCCTCGATCTCCAGACCCGGCGTCGGCGCCAGGTAGATGATCTTCGTCGCCTGAAGGGCCTGCGCCGTCTCGGCGGCGAGGAGGTCGGAGTTGACCCGCAGGGACTTGCCGTCCGGGCCGAACGCGACCGGGGAGATGAGCGGCACGACCTGGCGCTCGATCAGCATCGTCAGCAGGTCCATGTCGATCCGGTCCACCTTGCCCGTCAGCTGCTGGTCGATCCCCTTCAGGATGCCGACCGGAACCACGCGGACGGCGTTGGTGATCGCTGCCTTGAGCGAGCTGCCGGTCAGCCCCTCGAGGATCAGATGCGCGACGCGCGAGGAGGCACGGATGGAAAGGTCGAGCGTCGCCGCGTCCGTGACGCCGGTGCCGTCGCTGTTCGATATGGGCACGCCCCTCAGCGCGGAAAGCTCCTGGAGCTGGTGGCCGATCCCGTGCACCAGGACAACCTTGATCCCGAGGCTCCGAAGGACGGCGATGTCGACCAGCAGGTTGCCGAAATTCTCGTCGGCGACGATGGAGCCGTCGATCGCGATGACGAAGATCTGGCCCTGGAACCTGGGGACGTACTGGAGGATCCCGCGGAGGTCCGTGGGCTTGATGGTCGTCGCCTGTGCGGTCGAAGGGGCGGCGGGGGAAGGTTGACCGTTTTCGTTGGTCATGTGCAGAAGGGCGTTCTCAGGGAAGCGGCGCGTTTCGTCAAGGGACCTCTCAACGGGGAAGCGCCCGCCCTAGCGCACGCTCAGCGGCCACGAGCGCGACGCGCGCTCCCCGACGAGCGTCACCTTGTAGGTGCCCGGCTTCAGCGAGCCCGGCGGGACCTCAAGGAGCGCCGCCCCCTCGCGCGTCCTCGAGAGGAGCCCCCCGGCCAGGCGCTCAAAGTCCGCGACGATGACCACCTCGCCCGTGCGCTCGTACAGGTGGGCCCCCGAGAGCTGGCGCTTGTTGTCGGGGATCGTGTACGTGAGCGCGATCGAGTAGCCGATGCCGGCGACGGCCGTCGGCGCCGCCGACACGGAGTTGACCTCAAGCGGCAGGAGTGGGGACTCGACGAGCGTTTTCCTCAGCTCGTCGGGAAGCCCCCCGGGGGCGGGGGCGCCGGCCGAGGCCGCCCTCGGTACGTCATCGTCGACCAGGCGGCTGGCGTCAATCGACACGCGCCGGTAGCCGGCCTTCAGCAGCCGGATGACATCGGCGCGGTCGCGCATGTCCCGGTAAGGGTTGAACGAGGGTCCCGGGCGGCGGAAGTGCAGGGTCAGGTAGGTGTAGACGGGGATGAACACCAGGATCGCGACCACGATCCACTTCATCGGCCACGGTTTCCGCTCCTTTGGGGCTGCGCTCATACAGTTGATAAAGGCCATTACGGCGCCGCCCAATAGGCAACAAACGTTTTCGCGTGTTGCCATCGGCCCCGGGCCTTTCTTGGCTGTACCATCCTGATGAAATTCTGGTCGCGCTATTTTATCCCCACGCTCAAGGAAAGCCCTGCGGACGCCGAGATCGCCTCGCACAAGCTGCTCATCCGGGCCGGGCTCGTGCGCAAGCTCGGGGGCGGCCTGTACACCTACCTGCCCCTCGGCCTTCGCGTGATGCAGAAGCTCACCCGCATCTGCCGTGAGGAGATGGAGCGCTCGGGCGCGATCGAGCTGTCGATGCCCCACATCCACCCGGCCGAGTTCTGGGCGGAGGGGCCGCGGTGGGGCCCGGTCAGGGAGATCATGTTCCGGGCGGACAGCGCGGGCGCCGAGAAGCGCGCGCCCAAGGAGCCGGAATTCGTCCTCGGGCCGACCCACGAGGAGGTCATCACCCCGCTCGTCAAGGCGGAGATCTCGAGCTACCGGGACCTCCCGAAGTGCTTCTTCCAGATCGGGACCAAGTTCCGCAACGAGATCCGCCCGCGCTTCGGCCTGATGAGGGCCAGGGAGTTCGTCATGATGGACGCGTACTCGTTTGACGCCGACGACGAGGGGGCGATCCGCAGCTACCTGGCGATGAAGTCCGCCTACGAGTCCTTCTTCCGGCGGATCGGCGCCCAGGCGATCTCGGTCGAGGCCGACACGGGGGTCATGGGGGGCAGCTACTCGCACGAGTTCATGGTGCCGGCCGAGGTCGGGGACAACGACCTGTTCTACAACGAGGAGAGCGGCTACGCCGCGAACCGGGAGAAGGCGCGAAGCGCCCTCGTTCCCGAGGGCTTCGCCGAGGCCGCCCCCGGGGCCCCCCCTCAGGAGTTCCCGACGCCGGGCGTCGTCACGATCGCCGCCCTCGAGGCGCCCCCCTACGGGGTCCCGGCGAACGCGCAGTTCAAGACGCTCGTCTACATCGGCGACGGGCGGCCGTTCGCCGTCGTCCTGAGGGGCTGCGACGAGCTCGAGGAGGCGAAGCTGGGTGCGCTCGGCTACACGCTCCTGCGGCCGGCGACCCCGGAGGAGATCGAGCCGGTCATGGGGGCCAAGCCCGGAAGCCTCGGGACGGTCAAGGGCACGATCAGAAACCCGGGCGCGCTCGCCGGGATCTACGCCGACCACGCGATACGCCTGATCGGCAACGGCACGACGGGGGCGAACCGGGACGGCTTCCACCTGAGGAGTGTCAGCGTCTCGCGCGACCTCGAGATCACGCGCTTTGGGGACTTCCGCCGCGTGCAGGCCGGGGAGCCGGATCCGCTTTCCGGCAGGCCGCTCAAGGTGCGCCGCGGCATCGAGGTGGGGCACATCTTCAAGCTCGGGACCAAGTACTCCGAGAGGATCGACGCGGGCTACACCGACGACCGCAAGGAGAAGCACCTGTTCGTCATGGGCTGCTACGGCATCGGCATCAGCCGCACGATGCAGGCGGTGATCGAGCAGAGCCACGACAGCGACGGGATCATCTGGCCTTGGGCGATCGCGCCCTTCCAGGTCCTGGTCTGCCTGCTGGACCCCCAGGACACCGCGGCGACCGTGATCGCGGGGAGGATCGGCGCCGCGGCGGCGCGCGCCGGCGCCGACGTGCTGGTCGACGACCGCGCGGAGAGGCCCGGCGTCAAGTTCAAGGACGCCGACCTGATCGGGATACCGCTCAGGATCACGGTCGGGGGGCGCGGGATCAAGGAGGGCGTCGTCGAAATGAAGTGGCGCGGCGCCCCGGAAGTGCTCAAGATACCGATTGATGACGCGGAAGCCTGGGTTGAAGCGGCCGTCCGGAAAAAGGCCTGAACAAGGGCCTGATCATCCGAATATTTGTGCCTGAGTCCCGCTCCCACACCCGCTCCGAGCCCCGCGCGTTCACGGAGCTGCAGCTGGAGAACGGCTGGCGGGTCGTGGTGCTGAACGACCCGGTCAACCTGATGTCATACGTGGTCATGGTGTTCAAGAAGGTGCTGGGGTTCGACGAGAACCGGGCTCGCAAGCACATGCTCGAGGTCCATGAGCAGGGCCGCTCCGTCGTCTGGACCGGCGTGCGGGAGACCGCCGAGGCGTACGTCTTCAGCCTGCAGCAGTGGCACCTGACCGCCGTCCTCGAGCCCGATGAAGCGCGTTGAGGTGAAGCTGAGCCTCCCGGTGGTGGCCCCGCTCCTGGACATCATCCGGGAGCTTTCGTTCGAGCTCGAGAAGACCCTCGCCGCGCCCCAGGCGCTCCACGACATGGACCAGGATTTTCGCGGCGCATGGATCGGGGAGCTCTTGGAGGGGCAGAACGGGGACCTGCGGGCGCTGCTCTCGCTCTTCGACGGGGAGTTCTTCACCGAGGGCGTGGTCGCCTTCGACGAGAAGAACGCCGAGCCGATCGTGCGCGCCTGCACCGCGTTCCGCCTTCACCTGAGGGAGCGGCGCCTGAAGGCGCTCACCGACGAGGCGCTCGAGACCGGCGACATCGACATGGATGGGCTCGACGAGCCCGTCCGGAAGGCCTTCATGTGCTACCTTTTCCTGGCCACCGTGCAGGAGCTCATCATCCAGCATCTGGATTCGAGCATCATTGGATCGTAGGGAGCCCGGGTGCCGGGGAGCCCCTCTGCGGGGCACTGCCTATCCAAGGCCCTCGATGAGCGCGCAGGCGCGCTCGAGCGACGCCGCGCTGTCGATTCTCGGCGCAAACTCGCGGCAGCGCTGGCGGATCTCGGCCGAGCCGATGATCTCCGACACCAACCGCGCGGCGCGGCCGGCGCGGTACCGGGAGGAACCGACCCAGCGGCCGAGGCCCAGGCGCTCGATTCTCTGGCCGTTGTCGGGCTGGTCGTGGGCGTTCGCCACGATCAGGTGCGGGACTGCCGCCCTCACGGCCTGCGCCAGCGTCCCGATGCCGCCGTGGTACACGATCGCCGCGGCCTTGGGGAGGATCCGGCTGAAGGGCAGGTAGGAGAACGCCCGTATCCCCGGCGGAAGGCTCGCGGGCAGCTGGGCCGCGTGGTTGGTGACGAGCATGGCGCGCAGGCCGAGCGAGTGGCAGGCGGCGGCCGTCCGCGCGAAGAACTCACCGCGGTCCATGGCCGCCGAGCCGGGCGTGACGACGACCGGCGGGGGACCGGAGGAGAGGAACGCCTCGGCCTCCTCCTGCTCGTCCCTGAGCCCCCCGTCGTCGTGCATGAGGAAGCCCGTGAGATGGGTGTTCCCGGGCCAGTCGGCCTGCGCCGGGGCGAACCAGTCCGGGAAGAGCCCGAGGACCAGCTGGGGCGAGTGGACGTACCGGCTGAAGACGCCCCGCACGCTCGGCAGGCCGAGCGTCGCCCGGAATCCGTTCAGCTCGGGGGCTATGGCCCGCTCGACGAAGATCGCGTCGATCAGCCAGAAGAGCGCCGTCTTCACCGCGCGCGGCATGCCCGGGCCCAGGTTGAGGAACGAGAGCCTGCCGCTGTCGACGTGGCTGCGAAAGACGCTTGGCTGCAGGTGAAGCGTCGCCGTCGCAACCCCGAGCCGCTCCTGGGCGACCCGCGCCCCGAGGCACAGGGTCGTCGCGGCGACGACCAAGCTCGGCCCGCGGCGCTCCTCGATCATGCGGTAAAGGCTCCTCAGGTGGGGGAGGAGGGCGTGGTCCACGATGCACTCGAAGCCCCGGTGCGGGTGCCAGAGCCTCGGGTCCTTCATGATCGCGTCAGCCTGCGCCCGGGTGCCGAGCGCGACAAACCCGAGGCCTGCGGCGGTGACCGGCTCGCAGAAATACTCGTTGGCGGCCACCTCGACCGCGTGGCCCCTCAGGCGGAGCGCCCGGCCGAGCGCGATCACCGGGTGGACGTCGCCGGAGCTGCCGATGGCCGGCAGTAGAATCCGCAAGGGCATACTTGACGGTGGGCCGGCATCTCCCAGACTCAAGGACAGACACCCTGCAGTGTTCGAGGTGCTTTCAATAACCGCTCTTTGCCTTGGAAACATTACGGGAGCCAGAACCGCCGCGGAAGCTGCTAGGCCGTAAACCGGAAAGCAAACGTCGCAACGGAGGCGCCCACCTTGACTTGAAAAGGTCCTGAGCCTTTGGGCACACGGCACAGGCGGGGTGTCATTTAACTTTCTACCAGCCAGCACGATGAAGCTAACCACCTACCATGTGCTCCACCTAAGCTCGATCATCGTGCTGCTGGCGTACACGTTCTACGCCTTTGCCGCCCCCGCCGAGACGCGCAAGCGGGTCGTCATGATCACCGGGGTCGCGGCGCTCCTGACGTTCATCAGCGGGTTCGCGATGCTCGGCAAGCTCCACCTTGGGTTCCCGGGATGGGTCGCCGTGAAGCTCGTCTGCTGGCTCGGGCTCTCCGTGATGGTCAGCTTCGCCTACCGCAGGCGCGCCCAGGCCGATGCGTTCATGCTCGTCTCCCTGGTTCTCGCGATCACGGCCGTGGCGATGGTCTTCGTCCGGCCGTTCTGACGGGACCTAGGGGGGCGCCATGGACGGCTCGCTCTGCGGCGTCTGGATCGACGGCGGGGGCAGGGCCCGGGTCTCGGTGGAGACCGAGGCAGGGGGGAGGCGCGAGGAGACAAGGCCCTTCGAGCCGTTCGCGTGGCTGTCCAGGAACCCGTTCATCGGGCCCGTGGCCGGAGTGGAGTTTGAGAAGCTGGGCGGCACCGCGGCGCTGGGGACGCTGGCCCGGGCGGGATCGCTCGAGGCGTTCGACGACTTCGTCAAGGCGGCCCGCGACCACGTCGCGGTGGACGCCATAAGGCCCCTCGAGAGCCAGTTCCTCCTGCAGCGGCGCGCCCGCTTGTTCGGTGACATGGCCTTCGCCAGGCTGCGGCGCTGCCAGGTCGACATCGAGACGGGCTCGGCCGACGGGGGGTTCAGCGATCCTGCGAACCCCGGCGACCGGGTGCTCGCGATCGGGATGCGCTTCCAGGGGAGGAACCGCCTCCTCCTCCTCGACGCGATGACGGACGAGGCGGAGAAGCGGCTCCTGGTCGCCTTCAACCGGGAGCTGGCGGAGGCCGACCCCGACGTCATCGAGGGCCACAACATCTTCAAGTTCGACCTCGACTACCTGCGCCAGCGGTGCCGGATGCGCCGCGTCCCGTGCGCCTGGGGGCGCTTCGGGCAGCGGGCGTCGTTCCGGAACAGCCGGCTCAAGGTGGCCGAGCGCTGGATCGACTTCCCGCGCTGCGACCTGCCGGGCCGGGCGGTCATCGACACGTACCTGCTCACGCTCCTAAACGACATCACGGCCCGGGAGCTCAACGCCTACGGCCTGAAGGAGGTCGCGATCCACTTCGGGATAACCGAGGAGGAGGGCGCGGACCGCACGTACATCGAGGGCAGCCGCATCGCCGAGGCGTTCGCGCGGGACCGGGCCCGGTTCTGCGCCTACCTGGAGGACGACCTGAGAGAGACCCACGGCCTTGCGGACCTTCTGCTGCCGACGTACTTCGAGCAGGCCCGCGCGTTCCCGATCCCGCTGCAGGAGGCGACGCTGCGGGGGACGACCGTGAAGATCGACCTCCTGTTCCTCGAGGAGTACTACCACGCCAGGCAGTCGTGCCCGCAGCCGCCCGAGGTCCGCCCCTTTGACGGAGGCTACACGCGCAGCTTCAACGAGGGCGTCTTCCGCCACGTCCTGCATTTCGACGTGGCCTCGCTGTATCCGAGCCTGCTCCTGAACATCGGGCGCAACCCGGCGAACGACTCGCTCGGGGTCTTCATCCCGCTCCTTAGGCGCCTGCTCGAGTACCGGCTCAAGTACAAGCTGATCGCGAGGACGTCGACGAGCGCCGACGAGCGGGCGGAGGCCCAGGCGCGCCAGGGCGCCTACAAGATCCTCATCAACTCGTTCTACGGGTACCTCGGGTTCTCCGGGGCCCGGTTCGGCGACGGCGAGCTCGCGGCCGAGGTGACGCGGCGGGGCCGCGAGCTGCTCCAGAGGCTTATCGACGAGTTCGGGAAGCACGGCTGCAGGATGCTCGAGGCGGACACCGATGGGATCTACCTGTCCGCCGAGGAGTACTTCGACAAGCCGGAGGAGCTCCTCGCCCTGGTCGCGCCGATCCTGCCATCGGGAATCGAGCTCGAGTTCGACGGCCGGTACGACGCGATGTTCTGCTACAAGGCCAAGAACTATGCGCTCCTCGAGTCGGGCCGGGTGGTCCTTCGCGGGAGCGCGCTTCGCTCGAGGGGGGTGGAGCCGTTCCTGAAGAAGCTGACCCACTCGCTCATCCAATTCCTCCTCGGCGTCGAGGCCGCCTCGCCGGTCGGCCTCGTAGGGGAGTACCGCAAGAGGATCTCCGAGAGCACGCTTTCGGTGGCCGAGCTCGCGAAGGGGGAGATCCTCGGGATGAACCCCGACGCGTACGAGCGCTTCATCGCCGGCGGCGGCAAGCCGCGGCGCGCCTCCGCGGAGGCCGCGCTTCAGCTGTCGCCGCGGCCGAGGATGGGGGAGCGGGTGACCTACTACATCACGCCGAAAGGGAAGGGCCGCACGAGCGACTGGCAGCGGGCGCGCCCCCTGGCGCTGTACGACCCCGCCGCGGCGCCCTACGATCCCGACCACTACCTCGGGAAGCTCGACGACTGGCTCGAGCGCTACGGGAAGTTTATCGGCGCAAGCGCGCCGCCCCGCGGGTCCGACAGCCGGCAGGGGGAGCTCCTTTAGCGGGGGCGGCGCTACTTCGCCGTCTTGCTGCGGGCGACGACCCAGTCGATGGTCGCCGCGTCATTGTCGGCGTTTCGCCAGACGACGCCCAGGAACTCCGAGGGAAGGATGTCGTGGGCCTTGAAGAAGCGCCGGTCCCCGCCGCAGCAGTACATGAGGCTCGCGGGCAGCTCGCCGCGGAGCTTCGCCTTGGCCTTCGGGATGATCCTTGGCAGCCACTCGATGCCCTTCGCGGCGTCCGTCTTCGCGGGCAAGGTCGCCACGTCGAGCACGTGCGCCGACGGCTTGCCGTGCTGGACGTTCATGAAGTAGTTGTGGCGCGCGGATTCGATGAGGATCGCGTGCGCGAATCCCGGCTCGCCGTCGTTGACCTCGTCCTCGGCGTAGTCGTAGACGTGCTGGGGGGTGATGCCGTTCGAGGCGAGCCACGCCGTCTGCTCCTTGTCGAAGAAGGTCTCGGCGCCGCGCTGGCCCTTGGCATAGAGCGCCACCGCGCGGTCGTACAGCTCTCGGAAGTGCGTGGGGAAGTCGTAGTGTTTCATGGAGGGTTCAAGTCTAGGCCGGCCGGAAGTCGATGATCCGCTTAAACCGGTCCACCTTGTCCACGACGACGTCAAGCCTGCCGTTGAGCTCGTAGACCCGGTGCTTGCGCCGGCCGACGAGAGCGTTGCCCTCCGGGTTCAGCTGGTAGTAGTCGTCGCCGAGCGTGTCGGACGAGACGAACCCGAAGGTCATGGACTCGACGAGCTCGATGAAGAACCCGTGGCGGCGCACGTCCGTGATGACGGCCGCAAAGGCCGTGCGCTTCTTCTTCGCCAGCTCGCGCTCGAAGAATTCGAGCAGCTTGATCTTGACGCTCTCGCGCTCGGCCTCCGTCGAGTTCACCTCGGTGAGGCTCAGGTGCTCGGCAAGCTGCTGGATGCCCCGGAGGTCGTGGCGGACGGCGCCGCCTTCGCCCCTGTTGGAAAGGTAGGACTGGAGGACCTGGTGGACAACCAGGTCGGAGTACCGCCGGATCGGGGAGGTGAAGTGCGTGTAGTCCTTCTTGTGCAGGCCGTAGTGGCCGTCGGGGGTGGCTCGGTAGCAGGCCTTTTTGAGGCTCCTCAGGAACTGGGTGCGCAGCGTGTAGCCCTGTGGATGGGTCTTCAGGATGGTGAGGAGCTTCACGACCTCCTCCCGGTGGGTGAGGTCGCCGACCTTGATGCCGAAGGTGGAGACGAACTGGCGGTAGTCGCTCAGTTTCTCGGCGTCCGGGTTGTCGTGGACGCGGTAGAGCGAAGGGAGCTTGTGGGTGCGGGTGAGCCGCGCCACGGCCTCGTTCGCCGCCAGCATGAACTCCTCGATCAGCTGGTGGCTCTCGTCCTGCTCGATGCGCTCGAGCCGGTCCGCGTAGCCCTGGGGGTCGACGAAGATCTTCGTCTCCGGCATGTCGAGGTCCAGGCTCCCGACCGCCATGCGCTCGCGCCTGAGGGCGCTCGCGATCCGCCAGAGGGCCCGGATCCACGACTGGAGATCCGAAAGCTCGCGGTCGCCTAGCTCCCGCAGCGCCCGGCCCGTGGAGCCTGTCTGGTGCTTCGGCGGGACCGGCATCGAGCGGATCTTCTCCAGGCTGTTCTCGAAGAGAAGGGCGTAGGCCTGCTTGTAGGTGAGGCGCTTGCGGCTGCGGATGACCGTGTTCGCGAAGTCCGTGTCCCGGATCCGGAAGTCCGGCCCGAAGGTGAGGAAGACCGCCTTGCAGAGGCGGTCCTGACCCTCGACGAGCGAGCAGAGGCCGTTCGAGAGCTTCTCCGGCAGCATGGGGATCACGGTGCCGACCAGGTAGGTCGAGTTTCCGCGCGTGCGCGCCTCGCGGTCGATGGCGGTGCCGTGCTTCACGTAGCTCGAGACGTCGGCGATGTGGATCCCGACGCGGACGCTGCCGCCGCCCAGGTCCTCGATCGAGAGGGCGTCGTCGAAATCCTTCGCGTCGTCGGGATCGATCGTGAAGACGGGGATGGCGCGGTAGTCCCTGCGGCCCTCGATCTCCCTTGCGCCGACGTGGTCGGGGATGTGGGAAGCCTCGCGCTCGACGTCCGCCGGGAAGTTCGGCTCGAGGCCGTGCTTGACGAAGATGCCGAGGAGCTCCGCCCTCGGCTCGTGGGTGCGCCCGAGCCTGCCGGTGATCTCGCCGACCAGGGGCTGCTCGCGCCGCCGCCATTCCCCGAGCTTGACGATGACCTTGTCGCCGGGGTGGGGAACGGGCTTGACGGGGGACCTCGCGGGGTCGGGGACGGCGATCTCGTAGACGAACCGCGGGTCGTCCGGGGCAACGATGAAGTTGCGGCCCTCGCGCCTTAGGTCCCCGACAATGACGGCGCGGGCGCGCTCGACAATCTGGACCACGCGGCCCACGCGCTCGCCGGGGCGCCTGCCGGCGACGCCTCCGTAGATGCGAACGACGACCGTGTCGCCCGGGAGGGCGACGCCTGTGTCGTCTGGGGAGATCTGGATCGACGGCTCATCCCGTTTGCCGTCAACGACAACGAACGCGGAACCGCCGGCTCTGAATTGGATTACGCCTTTGACTGAGTCATCGGCCTGTGGGCCCTTGCGGCCCGGCTTGGTGTTTAACATTTCTTTGCGGGACCCGCATTCGGCGAGTCAACCGCTTCCAACATCCCTCAACCCGCCCGAATTGGCGAGCGGATTAAGCAGGAACGCCCCGAACGGGCTCGCGATCTACTTGGTGGCCGCCGGCTTATCCGCCTTCTTGACGTGGAGGTCGTGCAGGAATCCGAGCGCAAGGACGGAATCTCCAGGGCCCGACTCGGCAGTCCAGTGAAAGGCGAGCGAGCGGGGGCTGGGCACCATGGGGAAGAAGAAGCTGCCGGTCCGCGTCTGCCCCGCAGCAAGGGAAATCGGCAGCACAATCCGTCGCCTGGTGAACTCTTTTTCCATCCGGACCTTGTCAAAGTGATTGATCGTTAGAACGGTGCCGTAATAAACAGGCAGCACCACCACGGTGGCCCCGGCGGCCCCGGCGGCCACGGCATAACCGGCTAAAAACCCACCGCCTGAAGTAGCGGCTGCAAGAGCCGTTGCCCCACCGACAATGAGTACGCCTGGAACCGTGTAACGCGCAAAGGTAATGCCGGCCGCTCGGTATTTCTCTTCAAGGGTCTTGCTCTGCTTTTCCAGTTTCCACGGATTGTCCCCTGCCGTCTGGACCGCGCCCGAGAAATCGGTCAGCCCCGTGGCGGAGACCGTGAGAACCTGGCTGCCGGGATTGCGGAGCGTCACGACGTATTCGTCCCAGAACGCATCGCGTTTCCACGAACCAGGCCCGTTATAAGTGATGACGGCATTCAACGCCGCCTCAAGCCGGCCCGGGGCAAAAGGCACGTCTAGCGACTGCGGCGGCGGAGTGTCCTTGCTCGCTCTCAGGTATCCGGTCGAAACGCAGCCCGTGAGCAGGAATGCGACGCCTAGCAATACGGCGATCTCGGGCGCAAGGCGACGCGATTGCGCGGAGGGGTTGGATCGGGGTTTCATTTGCACAGCGGATTCGCCGCATGCCCCGGTGTGATTCGCCTCAACATCGGCGGCCAAGCGCGCTGCTGCCCCAGGGCGCTCCGCGAACATGCCGGAAGGCTGGGGCCAAGGTCCCGAAAAAGAGCCTCCTGCAAACCTGGGTGCGCATCCATCGGAGCGCCTTTCCTGCGAGCCAAGCCGTTCCCCGCATGGATGGCCATGAAAATCTCGGCAGAGAGACCGGCGCCGATCCGGGCATTCTCCCTATGCCGAGACGCATTGAGAGATCCCTCGGTTCATCGCTCCGGCCGCGGGCACGGAGCCCGCGGCGCCGGTTCATACCGCTCTCGACAACTCGCTTTCGACCGGCCTAGATTTGCCGTCCAGTGCTCTCTATCCGCAGACCAACGGACAACGTTCGCTTTTCAGACCGCCTTGGATTGAGCGAGAGCAGGTTACGAAAACCCGGCGCGGGCCTGACGTGAGCTGAATCGGCCATGAAGATCGTCCACGCGGCGAGCGAACTCTACCCGTACATGAAGACAGGCGGCCTCGCGGATGCCGTGGGGGCGCTTGTCACGACCTTTGCGGGCAACGGGCACCAAGTATCGGCCTTCCTGCCGGGATACCGGGACGCGCTCAGCCACCCGGCTGCCGCGGGGGCCGAACGCAAATTCAAACTGAAGATCGAGATGGGGGACCAGTTCGTCTCGGGCGACGTGGTCGCGTTTTCCCCGCAGAAGAACCTCACCATATACCTGATCTGCAGGGATGAGTACTTCGACCGCAAGCGTCCCTACGGGAACGGGGAGCGCGACTACGAGGACAACGCGGAGCGGTTCATCTTCTTCTGCAAGGCGGTCGTCGAGACCATGCGCCTGGCCGATCTCGGGGCGGACATCGTCCACGGCCACGACTGGCAGGCCGCGCTCCTTCCGCTCCTGCTGCGCGAGGCGGAGCGCCGCTTCGGGGTGACCCTCGCGATGAAGACGGTCTTCACCATCCACAACATCGCGTACCAGGGCCTCTTCCCGGCCGGGAGCTTCGCCAAGACGAACCTTCCCGACGAGATGTTCACGATGGACGGTCTGGAGTACTACGGCCAGGTGAACTTCCTGAAGGGCGGCATCCTCTTTGCGGACCGGCTGACGACGGTGAGCCCACGCTACGCGAAGGAGATCCAGAGTCCCGAGTTCGGCTGCGGCCTCGAGGGCGTCGTCCAGACGCGGGTCGACGACCTGTCGGGGATTCTCAACGGGATCGACACGGCGGTGTGGAATCCCGCGACCGACCCGCTCATTCCCTCCCGGTACTCGGCGGCCGACCTCTCGGGAAAGCTGGGGTGCCGCCGTGAGCTCCTCAGGCAGAGCGGCCTCGACCCGGCGTACACCGGGCCCGTGTTCGGGATGATCTGCCGGCTCACCGAGCAGAAGGGGATCGACCTGCTGCTCGCGAACGCCGACTTCTTCAAGACCCGCGACTGCCGGCTCATCGTGCTCGGGGCGGGCGACAAGCGGATGGAGCAGCAGCTGCAGAAGCTGGCCGCGGACGCGCCCGCGAAGGTGTTCGTCTGCTCGAAGCTCGACGAGCCTATGAGCCATCTGATCGAGGCGGGGGGAGACTTCTTCGTGATGCCGTCGCTCTTCGAGCCGTGCGGGCTGAACCAGATGTACTCGCAGGCTTACGGCACCGTGCCGATCGTGAGCCGCGTGGGCGGCCTGGTCGACACCGTCCGGGACGCCGACGAGGACCGGGAGGGCGGCACGGGCCTCATGTGCGAGCCGAATGCCGCGTCGCTGCGCGACGCGCTCGAGCGCGCCTTAATACTCTACGCCGACAAGCCGCGCCTCGCGGCGGTCCAGCGGCGGGGCATGGCGCGCGATTTCAGCTGGGCGGCCTCGGCGGCGGCCTACGAGGCGCTGTACCAGGAAGCGCTGTGACGCCGGCGATCGTGTGGTTCAGGCGGGACCTCCGCCTGAAGGACAACCCGGCGCTCTGCGCCGCCGCCCGGCGCGGGGGTCCGGTGATCCCGGTCTTCGTCCTCGATGAGGAGGGCGAGGGGCGCTGGGCCCCGGGCCCGGCGTCGCGCGGATGGCTCCACCATTCCCTCAGGTCGCTGGACCTGTCCCTTCGCGAGAGAGGCTCTCGCCTGGTGGTCGCGCGCGGCGGATCGCTCGAGGCGCTTCGCCGCATCGCGAGGCGGACGGGCGCTCGGGCGGCCTACTGGGGCCGCCGCTACGAGCCCGCGGCGCTCGCGGGGGACCGCGCGGTCGAGGCCGCGCTTGCCGGCGACGGAATCGATGCCCGGAGCTTTGGCGGAGCCCTGCTCTTTGAGCCGGAATCGGTCGCGAACCGGGAGGGCGGCCCCTTCCGGGTCTTCACCCCGTTCTGGCGGCGCTGTCTCGAACTCCCGGTTGCGGCCCCGGAGCGGCTGGGTGCGAAGGGGCTTGCGGCGCCTGCCGCTTGGCCCGAGTCCCTGGACATCGACGCCTTGGGCCTGCTTCCCCGCAAGGAGTGGGACCCGGGCCTCGCCGAGTCCTGGCGGCCTGGGGAGCGGGGAGCGGCGGCGCGCCTTAAGCGCTTTGTCTCGAGAGCGATCGAATCCTACGCGGCGGATCGCGACCGTCCGGACCTGGACGGGACCTCGGGCCTGTCCCCCTGGCTCCATTTCGGGGAGATCGGCCCCCGGCAGGTCTGGTCCGCGGTGAGGGCCCTCTCCCGGGAGTCGGGCGTGTTCCCGCCGGGTAACGGCGCCCGCGCGTTCCTCGGTGAACTCGGCTGGCGGGAGTTCGCGCACCACCTGCTTTTCCATTTTCCGGACACGCCCGAGTCTCCATTGAGGCCGGCCTTCGGCCGCTTTCCCTGGGGCGGCGACCCGGGGGGCAGGATGCTCGGGGCCTGGCAGACGGGCCGCACGGGCTACCCGATCGTGGATGCCGGGATGAGGCAGCTCGAGCATACGGGATGGATGCACAACCGGGTCCGGATGATCGTCGCATCCTTCCTGGTGAAGCACCTGAGGCTGTCCTGGACGCACGGCGCCAAATGGTTCTGGAACACATTGGTCGATGCCGACTTGGCGAACAACACGCTCGGGTGGCAGTGGAGCGCGGGATGCGGCGCGGACGCGGCGCCGTACTTCCGGATCTTCGCGCCCGTCAGACAGGGCATGCGCTTCGACCCTGCGGGTGCCTACGTCAGGCGGTGGGTGCCCGAACTGGCGAAGCTGCCCGGGGCGTTCATCCATTGCCCGTGGAAGGCCCCGGCCGACGCCCTTGCGGCAGCCGGCGTGAGCCTCGGGCGCTCGTACCCCCGTCCCATCGTGGACCATGCGGCGGCCCGCGCCGCCGCGCTCGGCGCCTTCAGAAGCCTGCGCGCAGGTGGCGCCGCATGACGCTTGCGCTTTTCCTGCGCTCAATTGGGATTGCCGGATGAGGCACAGAAGGGCCCGAAGCGAATGAAGATCCTGATTGCAGGCGGATCCGGGACGATAGGCCGCGCCGCGTCGGCGGCGCTCCGGGCTGACGGGCACGCGGTCGTCCACCTCGTGCGCCGCGAGGCGGCTTCGGGCGACGAGCTGGCGTGGCACCCGGCGGCGGGCGAGCTGCCGCTCGAATCCTGCCGCACGGTGGATGCGGTCATCAACCTGTGCGGCGCGGATATCGCGGCCAAGCGCTGGACGCACAAACGCAGGAACGAGATCCGGTCGAGCCGCATCGACACGACCCAGACGCTCGCGAAGATCTTCGGCGATGCGCAGCACCGTCCCGCGGTGTTCGTGAGCGCCTCGGCCACCGGCATCTACGGCGACCGCGGCAACCTGGAGCTCAACGAGTCGAGCGGCCCGGGAAACGGATTCCTGGCCGACCTGTGCCGCGACTGGGAGGGCGCGGCGATGACGGCGGCCGAATCGGGCGCGCGCGTCGTGTGCCTGCGCTTCGGCGCCGTCCTGTCCCGCGAGGGCGGCATCCTGCAGAGGTTCGTGCCCTTCTACCGGGCCGGGTTCGGCTGCGCGCTCGGCACGGGCCGCCAGTGGCTCAGCTGGATCGGGCTTGAGGATGCCGTCGGCGCGATACGCTTCGCGCTCGGCGAGGCGGGGCTTTCCGGCCCGGTCAACGTGGTGTCGCCCACCTCGGTCATGAACGCGGTCTTCACGCGGGCCCTCGGGCGGATCTTCGGGCGCCAGCTGCCGATGGCGGTCCCGCGCATCGCGCTCGAGATGATGTACGGGCCGATCACGGACGAGGTGCTGCTGGCGAGCGCGCACGTCGTGCCCTCAAAGCTCCTGCGGTCAGGCTATCCGTTCCGGTATCCGAACCTCGAGGACGCCCTGTACCAGGCGCTTGCGATGGAGAAGAGCGAGGGCTGACGGGCAAAAACATGCTTTCCATCGCGGGGGGCTTCCTTATGGTCGTCCCTTCCTATGGAGAGAACCCTCATCATCTTTAAGCCGGACTGCATGGAGCAACACCATGTCGGAAACGTGCTCGATCGCTTCGAAAAGGCGGGTTTCTCGATCGTCGGATGCAAGATGGCCCGGCTCACGCCGAAGCTCCTCCGCGAGCACTACGCCCACGTGGCGCACATGCCCTTCTATCCGGAGATCGAGAAGTTCATGAGCTCGAGGCCGGTCGTGGTGATGGCGCTCCAGGGACCCTCCGTGGTCAGCCGCGTGCGCGACCTCCTGGGCCCCACGGATTCGCGCAAGGCGGCGAAGGGCACCATCCGCGGAGACTTCGGCACCGAGATGATGCGCAACGTCGTGCACGCCTCCGACAGCGTGCCGAACGCCAAGATCGAGCTCGAGCGGTTCTTCGAGCCCGGCGAGATCTTCAGCGCCTGAAGTCGAGCGTGTTGGGGCCGCTCGCGAGGGCCGCGGTGCGGCCCTCCCACTGGAGGGTCCCCGTGATCCCGGGCGGAAGGCTGATGTCAAACTCCCATCCACGGTCCGATTTACGGTAGCTGGCAACGATGTCGCCGTCGGGGTGGGGCATCCGGGCGTTGAGCAGGGTGAGCCCGTCCAGGTGCGGCGCGACAAGGACCGTGCGGAAGCCGGGCGAGGCCGGGCGGATCCCGGCGACCAGCGTCAGCAGGTCGTAGTTCGGGTGGGCGCTCCAGGCGTGGTCGTCCGAGCGGGTCGGCTCCGCCGTCTCCGCCCAGGTCGTCAGCCCGATGTCGAGCATGCTCCGCCAGGGCCCGAGCGAGCCCAGGTACAGGTCCGCGAGGCCCGCGTGGTCGAGCGCGCGGGCCACGTAGAAGCGAAAGTAGATGCTCGCCGGCGAGAACTCGCCGGGGCCGGGCACGGGGGCGCCGGGCGGCCTGTGGGCCAGCACCGCGCGCATGACGGCGGCCTGCCCCTGCCTTGGCACGGCGTCCGCCAGCACCGCGAGCGCGTTGGTCTGCTCGCTGAAATGCGCGCGCGCGGGAGTGTCGGCGACAAGGCCCCGCGACTCGTCCCAGCAGAGCCGGTACACGGCCGCCGCGATCAAGGCCGCCCGCTGCCGGTAGCCGTCCGCGAGGCCCGTGTTCCCGAGGGACGCCTCGAGGTCTGCGGCCTCCCGCAGGGCCGCCGCGTAGTACAGGGTGAGGAGCGCGGAGCCGCCGTCGGCGTCCTGCGGGGGGACCCCGAAGTCAAAGTCCTTCGTCCAGTCGCCGAAGTTCCACCAGGGCATGAGCCGGAGCAGACCGTCGGGCCGCTGGTGGCGGGCGTACCAGTCGATGACGCTCCGGGTGTGCGCAACCCATTCGGCCAGCCTGCCGTCGTCGGGCCGGTAGAGCCAGTAGTCGTGGACCATCCCGATCCACAGGAGCGAGAAGGTCGGTATCACCTGCGCCAGGGCGCTCGGGTAGCGGCTCTGGGTGAGGCCCTCGGCGATCCTCGACTGGTCGTAGGCGTCGAGCGCCTGGCGGGCGAGCCGGTCGTCCCCGAACTCGACGTACGAGATGAGCGCCTGGATCCGGGTGTCCCCGATGTACTGGAGCTGTTCCCAGTAGGCGCAGTCCATGTAGGTCTCGTGCGCGTTCATCCGCGCCGTGCGGGTGCCCACCTCCCATATTCTCGCCAGGGCCGGATCGCCGACGTCGATGCTCGCCCGCTCCCTGAAGGGGTAGCCGCTGTAGCGGGCGCCGAGGGACTCGATGTCCAGCGGCTCGTCCGCGGTCTGGACGTCAACCTGGAGGTAGCGCCAGGCGCGCCACCACAAAGACGACCACGCGCGGTTGATCCCGCCGTCCGGCGTGAGCCTGTCCGTGAGCCCTTGGATGGAGCGGTTTGCGGTCTCGTCGCGGTTCCCCTTGTTTCCCTTGGCGTCCACGAGGGCTTCGGCGTAGGTCAGGCGCACGGTTGCCCCCTTTCCGCGTCCCATGACGAGTTCGGGGTAGGCGGTCGTCATGGCGCCCCCGTCGATCAGGAGGGTGGCCCGGGTGTTCGCGGGGATGGTCGCGGGGAAGCCGCTCACCCCTGCAATCCCAGCGACCCGCACGATCCTGCCGATCGGCGCCTGCCGGTATTCCATCTGGGGCAGGCGGTCCGCAACGAGCAGCCACCGGTTGTCGCCCGAGCCCGTGCCGACCGGCGTCGGTTTCGCATAGTGGCCGGGCTCCCCTGTGCCGAGCGCGACCGCCGGCCTCCACGGCGCGGGGCTGGTCTGCCAGTCCCAGTCATAGAGGCGGCCGTCCAGAAACTCCCCCGGGCTCGCGGCATAGTAGCTGGGCACGTCTGCGCTGTTGATCGGAACGAAGCCCTGGCCCCGCTCCACCTCGGCCTCCCAGGACGGATCGGTGTTCGCGGCCGACTCCGCCGCCGTGTCGCCCTGCACCAGGAACCCGGTTTGGTCGCTCATCTGCGCGACCGGGGCGAGCGCGCCGCAGTTCCACACGGTGGCGGCCAGGACGTTGTCGCCCTTCCTGAGGAGAGGCCCGACGTCGAAGGTCTCGTAGCGCCAGTGGTCGAGGTCGCCGCGGGCGGGCCCCTCGCCGACGCGGGCGCCGTTGACGTAGAGCACGAACCGGTTGTCGGCGGAGACGTGGATCACGAAGCGGGCGGGCGCCGCCTCGAGCGCGAGGCGCTTGCGGAAATGGTACACGGCGGGGTTGCGCGCAACGGCGCCTTCGCAGGTGATCCACTTGGACGGCCACGAGGAGTTGAGGAGGTTGAGGGCCGGCTTCTCGTCAGAGCGGGCGGCCGGCGCCAGCGCGGCGAGGGCGGCCGCGGCGAGCCCGACCGACAGCAACCCGGCCGTCAGGCGGCGCGCGGGGCGGGGAACGGCGGGGTTTGGGGCGGCGGACTCATTCATGTCGGGGTGGGGTTAGGCGATTCATGGTGGGCCCTGACGATACTGTTGCAATCGTCCGGTGGCTCCACTGCCATTTGGATTGATGGGTCGCGCCTTACCAGCGAGAGTGTCCCTTCCCTTTCAACCCCACCTCATATGAAAATTGTGATCACGGGCGGCGCCGGGTTTCTCGGACGCCGCCTCGCAAAGGTCCTTCTCGAAGACTCCGACGTCGCGCAGGTCATCCTGTCCGACGTCTCCCAGCTGCGCGCGCCGTCGCACGACGAGCGGCTCGTCCTGAGCCAGGCGAACCTCCTCGACCCGGGAGCCGCGGCCGCGGTGGTCGACGGGGCCGACGTGGTCTTTCACCTCGCGGCGATCGTGAGCGGGCAGGCCGAGGCCGACTTCGACATGGGCATGAGCGTCAACGTGGACGCGACACGCAGCCTGCTCGAGGCCGCGCGCGCGACCGGCCACTGCCCGCGGTTCGTCTACGCGAGCTCGCTCGCGGTCTTCGGGCCGCCGCTGCCGGCCGTCGTCGACGAGCAGACGGCCGTTCATCCCCAGTCGTCCTACGGGGCGCAGAAGGCCATCTGCGAGCTGCTCGTGGCCGACTACACGCGCAAGGCCTTCGTCGACGGCCGCGTGCTGCGTTTTCCGACGGTGTGCGTGCGGCCCGGCACGCCGAACGCAGCGGCCTCGTCCTTCGTGAGCGGGATCATCCGCGAGCCCCTGCACGGGGAGAAGGCGGTGTGCCCGGTCGGCCGCGACCACAAGCTGTGGCTTTCGTCGCCCGCCGCCGTGGTCGAGAACCTGATTCACGCCGCCTGGCTCAGGCCCGACGAGCTGGGATTCGAGCGCATCATCAACCTTCCGGGCATCACGGTGACGGTCGGCGAGATGATCGCCTCGCTTGAGCGCATCGCGGGCAAGGAGGTGGCCTCCCGGGTCGTCTTCGGGGAGGACCTGAAGGTGCAGCGCATCGTCTGCAGCTGGCCGTCGAGCTTCGACGTCACGAGGGCGCTCAGGCTGGGCTTCAGCCGCGACCCGGACTTCGATGACCTGATCATGGATTTCATCTCCGACGAGAAGGCCGAAAAGAATCTCAAACGGCCCTGACCAGGTCGCGCAGGGCGGGTGGGGGTTGGGGCGCATCGGGCGGATTGCGCCCGACGATCTGCCCCATGAGGCTCTTGCGAAGCAAGGCGCATTTCGTCAGTTATCGTCCATGCCGATGGAAATGAACCGGCGCCAGTTTATCGCCATGTCCGGTGTCGTCGTGCCGGGCACCGTGCTTGCGGGACTCGGCGCTCGGGCCGTGCTGGGCGCCGTGGCCGATGCCGCCGGCGGCGCCGGAGGGGCGCCGTGGCACCAGAGGATCAAGCGGATCGGCCAGCTCAATTTCAACGAGCGCGACCCGCTCGAGCTCGATGTCGAGGCGTGGGCCGACTACTGGGCCTCGCTCAAGGTCGACGCTGTGCTAGTGAGCGTCACGGGGATCATCGCCTTCTACCCGACCGAGGTCCCCTTCCACCGGCGCAGCCAGTTTCTCGGGAACAAGGACCTCTTCGGCGCCTGCACAGCGGCCGCGAAGAAGCGGGGGATGCGGGTGATCGCGAGGACGAGCCCCGACCTTAACTGGGAGGACGCCGTCAAGGCGCATCCCGAGTGGTTCATGCGCGACGAGAGCGGCGGGTTTCTCGCCCACGGGGAGGACCCCCGGCTCTTCCAGACCTGCACCTTCTCCCCGTACTTCACGGAGCACATGCCCGCGATCATGCGCGAGGTGCAGGCGGCCTACGACGTGGACGGGATCTTCACGAACGGCTGGCCCGCGTTCGGCAGCCTGCCGATGTGCTACTGCGACGCGTGCCGCAAATTGGCGAAGCCCATGACCCCTGAGTATTGGGACCAGTACACCGAGCGGGTCGCGGACCTCTGGAAACTCTATGACGGGATAGCGAAGGAGAAGAAGCCGGACAGCCTGTTCTTCGCAAACATGGGCGGCGGAATCCACGCGACGCCCAACCTGAAGCGCCTGGCGGGCGTCTGCGAATGGTTCAACTGCGACAACCAGGGCCGCGGGGGGGAGGGGACGCCGATCTGGGGCGCCTCCCAGCAGGGCCGCGTCGCGACGGCGATCATGAAGGGGCGCACGGTCACCAACGTGACCGGCGCGTGGTCGACCTGCGGCGCGGTTCGCTGGAGGAACGTCGCGAAGTCGAGGCCGGAGGCCGAGATCTGGATGGACCAGACGGCCGCAAGCGGCATGACGATCTGGTACCACTGGCTGGGCGGCCAGAAGGGCCTGGGCGAGGACCGGCGCTGGCAGAAGATCGGCCGGAGGTACATGGAGTGGCTCGCCCGCCACGACCTGCACTTCGAGCGCGTGCGAAGCGTGGCCAACGTCGGGGTCGTGATGGGCCAGCGCTCGCACCTCTTCTACACGCCCCCGGGCGAGGGCGGGATGGCCCAGTTCGTGGACGGCCTCTACTATGCGCTCATCGAGGGCCGCTTCATGTTCGACTTCGTCCACGAGGATGACCTGGGCCCGGAGTCGGTGGGCAGGTACTCCGCGCTGCTGCTGCCTAACATCGCGTGGCTGAGCGACGCCCAATGCGCCCAGCTGCGCGACTATGTCGCGGCGGGCGGCTCCCTCATGGCGTCCTTCGAGACCGCGATGTTCGACGAGAAGGGCCGGCGCCGCGCCAATTCGGGCCTGGCCGACCTTTTCGGCATCGACTCGGTGGGCGAGGTCGCCCCTCCCAAGGGCAACGGCTTCTACGCGAGGATCGAGGGTGCGCACGAGATCCTCAGGGGCTTCGAGGACACGAACTGGATCCCCGGGGGCGGCTACCGCCTCCCCGTGAAGGCCCAGGGGCCGCTCGTGCTCTCCGTCGTCCCGGCTCACACCGCGTACCCGCCCGAGCTCTCGTACCCGCCCGTCGACCGGACCGACGAGCCGGCCGTGGTGGCCCGGGAGAGCGGCCGCAGCCGCCTGCTCTACTTCACCGGGGACGTCGAGCGGGCGGCCTGGCGCTCCGGGCACACGGACCTGAGCCGCCTCCTCCAGAATTCCGTGGCGTGGCTGACGGGCGGCAGCCGGCCGGTCACCGTGGAGGGGGACGGCGTCATCGAGTGCTTCGCGTGGGAGACCCCCCCCGGCTTCGCGGTCCATCTCCTGAACTACACCAACCCCAACCTGCACAAGGGGTGGCTGCGGCGCCATTACCCGGTGGGCGAGCAGCGGGTGCGGATGATCCTGCCGTCCGGCCGCGGCGTCGCCCGGGTCGAGCTCCTAAGGGCGGAGCGCACGGTCGCGTTCCGCCAGGAAGGCGCAACGGTGGACTTCACGATCCCCGCGGTCGAGGACTACGAGGTCGCGGCCCTCTACGCGTAGGGCCCGTAGAGCGGCTCACGCGCCCCAGGCTCCGGCGACGGGCGTCCCGCAGAAGCGGCACCTGCCGCCGTCCAGCCGGACCGCGGTGACGGCGTAGGCGTCGCGCTCAATCACGGCCCGCTTGCAGTTCGGGCAGTAGGTCGTGCCGGCGTCGGCCACCTCGCGGACGTTGCCGATGTACACGTAGCGCAGCCCGGCGGCGCGCGCCGCCTCGCGCGCCTCGAGGAGGATGCCGATCGGGGTGACCGGAAGGTGGTCGAGCTTGTGCTGGGGGTTGAACCGCGAGAAGTGCAGCGGACGGTCGGGCCCCAGGTTGTCGGCGAGCCAGCCGCACATGCGCCGGATCGAGTCGAGGTTGTCCGTGTAGGTCGGAACGACCAGGTTGATCACCTCGAACCAGATCCCCAGGTCGCGGTAGGTCTTGAGCGTGTTCAGGATGGGCTCGAGCTTGCCGGAGTTGAGGCGCCGGTACGTCTCGTCGTCGAAGCCCTTCAGGTCCACGTGGGCCGCGTCCACGAACTTCGCGAGGTCGCGAAGCGGGCGCTCCTCGATCGAGCCGCAGCTCACGATGATGTTCCGGACGCCGGCCTCGCGGGCCAGCCTGCAGGTGTCGAACGCGTACTCGTAATACGCGGTCGGCTCGGAGTAGGTGTAGGCGACCGATGGGCAGCCGAGCGCCTTCGCGGCGGCAACGACGTCCTCCGGGAAGAGGCTGGCGCGGGCGAGGTCCTCGTAGGTGAGCGCGCGCGGCAGCGGCGGGCGCAGCCGCAGCTGCGGCCCTGCGGGATCCTTCGTCTCCTCCGGCTTCTTCTGGGAGATCTCCCAGTTCTGGCAGTTGAGGCAGCGGAAGACGCAGCCCGAGGTCGCCAGCGAGAACGCCATGGTGCCCGGATGGAAGTGGTACAGGGGCTTCTTCTCGACCGGGTCCACGTGGAACGTGCACGGATTCCCGTAGGCCATCGTGTACAGCGTCCCGTCCCGGTTCACCTTGTTGCGGCAGTGGCTGCGGTCGCCCGGCTCGAGGATGCAGTTGTTCGGGCAGGTCTTGCACTGGACGTTCGCCCCGAGCTTCAGGTAGTGCGACGCCTCCTTCACCCAGCCCCGCGCCTGCCAGAGCGCCCACACCCTGTCGTCGGGCGCGTCCCCCTTGAAGACCTCGGCCGGAGCCTCGGAGTCCCCGAGGCTCAGGAGGCTGTCGACCCACGAGCCGCTGCAGCGCAGCCCCGCGCACGCGAACGCGGCCGCGCCGCCCGCAAGCGCGCGGCGCCGGGTGATCAAGCCTCCGAGCGCTGTTTGATCCATCCCCATCGCAGCATCGCAAGGTACAGCGACGGCACGACGTGCGCAACCACGAGTATGCCGAGCGGCAGGTGCATGAGCTTATGCAGCGTCAGCGCCGTCCGCTCGTCGGCGAGGGCCCCGAACCCGTAGCGCCCGCTGATCGCGTACCCCGTGGCGAAGAAGGCGAGGAGAAGCGGCAGCAGGATCCACCCGGTCCAGCGAACGAGCCTCAGGCAGAAGTGGTTCAGGGCGTGCATGGCCGCACACCCAAGGCTAATCCCGCGCAGGCGGCGTTCAACACCGCAATGAGGAGGCAGACCGCCGGAACCCCGGCCAGCGGGACGAGGAGCGAGGCGACGAGGAGGGCGCCGAGCGCGGCGCCGGCCAGGTCCGCGCTGAAGAGCCGGGCCGGGGCGGCCACGGGACCTCCCGCAGCCCCGGCCAGCGGGAACTGCGCGCCGACCATCACCGCGAGGACGAGCGTGGCGAGGAGGATCAGGGCCTGGCCGATCAGCGGGCCCCCGGGCGAGGCGTCCACGGCCTGGCTTGCGTGCAGAATCGGGGGGACCGCCGCGGCGAGCGCCGCGATGGCCAGGCCGAGCACGGCCAGCGCCCGCACCGCAGGGACCCGGGGCGCCGCGCGTCCCGCGGCCCACGCCCCTGCGGCGAGGCCCGCCATGAAGACCGTCACGACGAGCCCCACCTGCCGGTAGACCGATCCGTAGATCATCTGGAAGCCGAGGAGCAGGACGATCTCGAGGCCCGAGGCCGCGAAGCCTGCGGCGAAGATCACCCGGGGCACGGGCCCGAGGGCCGCGAGGTAGGCGGCCAGCGCCAGCGCCAGCACGATGCCCAGGGCCGCGCTCGCCCCGCCGAACTGGCTGAGCCACCGGCGCAGCTCGTAGTAGTACAGGACCGGATTAAGGTCCGTGTTGAGCGCGGCCGGACGGGAGGCGGCGCGCCCTATGTCCGCCAGCCGGTCCGGAGAAAGCGTCGCCCCGAGGTAGTTGCGATTCACGAGGCGCGGACGCACGGGGGAGGCCTCGATCAGGCGCAGGACGTCGGGCTCGAGCGGGCCGTCCGAGGCGAGAAAGAACACGCGGCCGCCCGGGATCATGACCACGTGGGCGAACGCGCCCTGGAGGGTCCGCCGGGCGCAGGAAAGAAGGCGCGAGAGCTCCGGGCCCGCGAAGTTCTCGTAGTGACCGAGTCCGAACCCGAGGACGCCGTCCGGCCCCAGGGCCGCGCGCGCCTCGGAGAAGAATCCCGCCGTGTAGAACCGGTTGAGCTGCGAGGTCGAGGGGTCGGGCAGGTCGACGATGACGACGTCGAACCGGCCGGGGCTCTCGCGCACGAGGCGCCTGCCGTCGGCGGCCACGAGGAGGATCCGCCGGTCATCCAGGTTTCCCGCGACCAAGAGGCGCCCCGCGGCGATGATGGCGGGGTCGAGCTCCACGTACGTCACCTGGGCGACCGACGGGTACCGCAGGATTTCCCGGGCGTCGCCCGCGACGCCGCCGCCGACGAGGAGGACCCGCCGGGCCCCGGGCCGCTGGCACATGGCGTAATGGACCGCCTCCTCGACCTGCGTCGTGTTCTGCGTCGCCGCCACCGGGATCCCGTTCTCGTAGAAGGTCAGCAGGCCCGAGCTGTCGCACACGATCAGCCGGCCGTAGGGCGAGTTTGCCCGGTAGGCGACCCGCTCGCCGCGGTGCTGGAGCGCGGTGGTGAGCGCGTCCGCGTCCACGAGCGAGACCCCGAGCGCGAGGGCGCAGGCCAGGGCCCCGCCCGCGGCCAGGAGCGCCCGCGAGCGGATCCTCCACGCGAGGAGCGCCCCCGCGGCGAGGTTAAAGAAGGCCGGGGTGCACAGGAGCGCGAAATGGTCGAAATGGGGCACGAGGACGAAGACAAAGAGGGCTCCCCCGGCGACCGATCCCGCGGCGTCGGCGCAGTAGACCGGGCCGATCCCCGCGGGGCCCCCGTCGGCCGCGAGGATCCGGCACCCGAGGGTGAGGAGCGCCCCCGCCACGATGCAGAACGGGGCGAGGAGCCCGAGGCTGCCAAGCCAGGTACCGGCCAGGCCGACTGCCTCGCCCCTGAGGAAAACGACGTCGCGAAGGCCCCGGACGGCGGCCACCTGCGCGAGCGGGATGAGGGCGGCGGCGAACTGGCCGGCGACAAAGACGGGGACCGGACGGCGGTGGCGCGCGGCCGCCTCGCCCAACCAGGCCCCCGCGGCCGTCAGCGCGAACCAGTTGCCCAGGCAGATGCCGAGGACAAGCTCATTGCCGGAGAAGGCGCCGAGGAGCTCCCGCAGGAGGCTCAGTTGGACGGCGACGCTGGACAGGCCCAGGGCGGCGACCGAGAGGAGCACGCCGGCGCGCAACCCCCCGAGCCGTGGCGCCGCAGGTCCGCTCATGGCGCCTAGGTCCCCGGCTCCTTGAAGGCCTCGACCTCGTAGAGAAAGACGCTCGTCCCGGGCCGGCGCCATGCGTCCGGGTCGCAGCCGGCCTTCTCCGCCAGGCTGTTCAGGAACGCCTCCTTGTCCGGCAGCTGCTCCCAGACCTGCGGAAGGTAGGTCGCGGCGCGGTCGCCCATCCGCAGGATGACGCCGTCGACTCCCGGCTGGAGCTTCCTGAGGAGGTCCTCGGGCGAGGAGAAACAGAGCTGCCTCGGCTCGGACAGGACGCTAATCTCTATCCTGAGCCCCTCGACCTCGCTCGCGGAGACCGGCGGGAACCGGGGGTCGGAGAGCGCGGCGCTTCGCGCGTCCTCGGCGACCGCCTGGTACAGGGGGCCGGCGGCCGTCAGGTTGCCGATGCAGCCGCGGAGCTCGCCGCGCTGGGTGAGCGTCACGAAGCAGCCCCTCGGCTCCGTCAGCCCGGCGACCGATTTCGGGGGCTCGGGCAGGCGGCCCGTGGCCGCGGCCTCGTGCAGGGCCCTGCGCGCGATGCCGAGGAGCGACTGGCGCTCGTCCTTGCCGAGGTGCTCGCCGAAGGGCTCGTAGAAGGCGATCGCTGCGTAGCCAACGACGCGCGACCTGTCGCCGCCCGTGTCGCCGCTGTTGCGCATGTCGAGCAGGCGCACCCTCCAGCCGTGGTCCTTCGCCACCCGCATGAGGATGAGAATCGGGATCCGGCCGCACGCCTCCTCGCTCTCCATGGCGTCGGTGTCGAGCCGGCAGATCGCGTCGACGCAGCTCTGGTCGAGCTTGCGGGCCTGCTCGTACGAATAGTAGTGGCTCAGGTCGGAGCTGGCGATGATCAGCGTCCGCGGGTCGAGAATCCGGTCGATCGCCCGGGCGGCCTGGGCCGTGTCGACCTCGCCGCAGACGGCGGGGATGATCTCGAAGCGCCCGAGCGCCCTCTGCAGGAAGGGGACCTCGACCTCCACCGAATGCTCCCACGTGTCGGCGGTGTCGCGCGCCGGCGGCCGGCGCGAGGACTGGATCCACCATTCCGGCCGCTGGACGTTGCAGCGCGGCTCCAGGGCGAACGGGCTCAGCGTGGCGAGGAAGCGTGCCTTTTTCGAAACCGGCACGTCGCCAAGCGGGGTCCGGTAGAGGCCCGCGTCCGTCACGGAGCAGGCGCGGACATCCGAGTAGTGGCTGGGCCCCATCACCAGGACGGTGTCGTAGCTGCGGCCCGCGAGAAGCTTGTAGGCGTAGGCGGCCACCGGGCCCGAGTACGGGTAGCCCGCGTGGGGGCACACGAGCGCCCGCAGCTCGCCCACGGGCTGCACCTGCGCCGCGGCCAGGTAGGAATCGACCGCCTTGGACAGCTCCTGCGGGTCCTTCGGGTAGAACAGGCCTGCGACGGCCGGTTCGCGGACGCCCTGCGCCGGGGCCGGCGCGCCGGCGCACAGGCACGCAAACGCCAGAGCTGCGGAGAGCAGCCCTCGACACAGGTGGGGTCCAGACTGCATACGGGCGTCCCTTGGGACGCTCGCAAGTGTAGCGGCTCGGGGCCGCCAGGACAAGCCGCCTGTTCCCGCGGCGCCCTACCGGTCGCCGGCGCCGATCCTGTCCAGGATCTGGCGGGCCAGGGCGTTGCCGGGCTCGAGCCGGAGGACCTCCCTCAGGTGGGGCGCCGCCTCGGCCGCCCTGCTGGGAACCCTGAGGAGAGTGACGGCAAGGTTCATCTGGTACGCGGCCGACTCCGGCGAAAGCCGGATCGCGGCCTCGTAGTGGGCGACCGCCTCGGGTGCGCGGCCGTCCGCGTTGAGCGCGTTCCCGAGGTTGTTCTGCGCGGCGGCGTAGGCGGGGCTAATCCGGATCGCCTCCTCGTACTGGGCGATCGCCTCGGGGTTGCGGCCGAGCGCCTTCAGGGCGTTGCCCAGGTTGTTGCGCACCTCGGCGACTTCGGGCCTGAGCCTTAGCGCCCTCTCGAAATGGGGGATCGCCTCGGCGCTGCGGCCCTGGGCGACGAGGACGTTGCCGAGGTTGTTGCGGGCCTCCGCGTAGTCCGGGTCGATGCGAAGCGCCTCCTCGTACTGGGCGATCGCTTGGGCGCTGCGGCCCTGGGCGTTGAGCGCATTCCCGAGGTTGTTGTGCGCCTCGACGCTGCCCGGGTCGAGCCTCTGCGCCTCCTCGAACTGGGCGTTCGCCTTGGCGGTGCGCCCGAGGGCATTGAGCGCGTTGCCCAGGTCGTTGTGCGCGTCCACGTTTTTCGGATTGAGCCGCAGCGCCCACTCAAGCTGGGCCACGGCGTCGGCCGTCCGGCCCTCGGAGCTTAGCGCGTTGCCGAAATTCGTTCGTGCCCGGTCGTTGTCGGGGCGCCGGCCCACCGTGTCGCCCCAGAGGCCCGCCTCGGTCCCGTAGGTTTCGTTGCGCTGCCAGGTGGTCCACAGCATTGCGGCCGCCAGGAGCGCGCACAGCGGCAGGGCCGCGCGGCCGAGCCACCGGAAGGCCGCGGCCACGGCCAGCACGACGACGGGCGCAAGCGCGAGGTACATCCGGTGCTCGGCCATGATCTCGGTCGACACCGGCACCACGCTCGAGCTGGGCGCCAGGATCGCGAAGAAGCTGGCCCCGAGGAAGCCGAGGACGGGCCGCCGGACGAGCGCCCAGGCGGTCCACGCGGCAAGGCAGGTGACGAGGAGCGCGCAGGCCACCACCGCGGCGGACAGGCTTACCGGCGCGGTGCCGTAGTCGAAGACGAGCGGGTGCGGCCAAAAGGCGAGGCGCAGGTAATGGGCGACCGCCACCAACTGGGTCGTGGCGTAGCTCTGCCAGCCGACGGCGCTGCCGAATCCGGCGGTGCCTCCGCGGCCGTGGGTGGAGGCGACGAGAAGGCCGAGGACGAGCCAGGTCGAGAAGAGGGCGGCGTGCACCCATCCGCGGCGGCGCCAGGCCTCGCGCAGGCTGCCGGCCTGGAACGTGCGGTCGTAGAGCAGGACGACGAGCGGCGCGGACACCATGACCTCCTTGGTGCCCATGCCGAGGAGGCAGGCGGCGATCGACAGGGCGAACCAGGTGCGGGCCCGGCCGCCGTTCGCCGCGCAGCCCCGGATGAAGCCGTAGAGTGTCAGCAGGTAAAGGAGTCCCATGAGCGACTCGGCGCGCTGGACGATGTAGGTGACCGACTCGGTCTGAAGGGGGTGCAGGGTCCAGAGGAGGGCCGCCGAAAACGCGAGAGGGGCGGCCGCAGGGGCCGATTGCGCCCCGAGCGTGCGCCGGACGATCCCGAAGAGCAAAAGCCCGGCAAGGACATGGATGGCCAGGTTCAGGGCGTGGTAGCTCCACACCGCTGATCCGCTGACGGCGTAGTTGACCGCCAGGGAAAGGTTCAGGACCGGCCGGCCGCCCCCGGTGGTCGCGACCGAGGGATGGAGCGCCGTAGCCAAGTGGCGGATCGTCGGATTGGCCGCGATCGAGGGGACGTCGTCCAGGACAAACGGCCCCGAGAAGCTGTTGGCGTAGGCGGCGACCGCGGCGGCCGCGATCAGCAGGGGAGCCCGCAATCCACCGAGGCCCGAATGCGAGGATTCGCGGGAAACCGGTGGAGGCCCTTCTTTCGTCTTCAAGGTCAGAGGCGCATTTCTTGCGGCTTTGCCGATTGTCGTCAAACCGAGCCGGCCTTGGGATGAAGCCCCGGGGTAAGGCCTCGCATCCCGTGGGGCGGCGCCTGCGAAAGGGTGCGGCTACCCTAGGAACCCTGGCCGCCCGCATCTGAGCAGGTGGCTCGTCATGTAGAGCACGCCGGGCGCGACGAGTGCCGCGATGAACCAGGTCATCTTCCCGTCCACCAGGTTCGGCCCGAAGACCATGCAGACGCCGACAAGCGACGCGATCCCCCCGGCGAGCTCCCAGCGCCATGCGGCCAGGAAACCCAGCACGATTAGGGCGACGCCTGCGAAGCCGAGCTGGACCATCGGGGGCTGGGTGAGCGGGTTTGGCATCCCTTCTCCGATGGCTATGGACACGAGGGCGGCGATCAGCAGCGCGCTGAGTATCCGGGCGGTCCAGCGGCATCCGGTTGCGGTGCGGTTTGTCGCGTTCATGCAGTGGGGGTGTCAGCCGATCCCGTACGGAGGGAAGACCCGCTCGGGAGGCAGGACCAGGGTGTCGAACAGGGAATTGACCACGAACAGAAGGGCCGCGTCGCCGCTCAGCGAAAGGCGGGGCCCGAAGTGTGCGGAGTTGAAGAGGCGGGCGAAGGCGAGCTGGCCGCCCCGCTCGAAGAGGTAGACCTGGATCGCGGCCACGTTGCCGTCGGGCCCGGTGAAGATCTCGACAAAACAGAGGTAATCGATGCCGGGCGGGACCTCCCTGAGCGAGCGCTTGTAGTCCCGGGCGCGGTCCCACAGGTACCCCAGCTGGTTGTGGTACATCTTGGCGGGGAAGGCGACCTCCGGGGGAGCGGCTGCGACGGTGAATTGACCATGGGAGCGCGCCCCGGCCTTCAGGGCCAATGTCTGCGCCCAGTCGCTTCGCCACTGCCGCTCATGGCCCGGTGCGAACATGACCGGCTCCACGAGGACGCGGCTCGTGTCGAGCCGGGCCTCGAGCCTGCCGAGGGCCGAGCGGCAAAGGGCCAGTTCCGACTCCGGGGGTTCGCCGAACAGGCGGGCCAGCGGGTACAGGAGGATTTGCTCGGCGCTGCCCGAGGAAGCAGGGGCGGGTACCGCCGCCAGAACGAAACCCACCGACGCGGCGATCCATACCGGCGCTCTCATACCCGCCGATCATAGTGTTTTTGCCGCGTCACGGCTGCTCGTTTCTTGCGAAATCAGCGGGGAGGGCAGCCGCGGTCCGAATCTAGCGCCGGTGCGTGGCCAGCGTCAGGGCCACGCAGCCGGCGACGGCGATGACGCCGCCGACGATCGAACGGCGGGAGGGACGGTCGCCCTCCAGCCAGAACGCAATCGGGATCGAGAGGAGTGGCGCCGTGGCCACGATGGGAAGCACGACGCCGCTCGGCGTCGTTGCGAGGGCCCATTGGTAGCAGCCGACTCCGGCGACGGGCCCGGCGAGCCCGTTCGCGAGCGTCCAGAGCCAGGGGGTGCGCGCATCGGCCGGCGCCTCGGGCCGCGACGAGGGAAGCCTGCGCAGGAGCCTGAGCACCCAGAACCAGAGGAGGGTGAAGGCCAGGCCGGCCAGGAGTCGCTCGTACGCCGACGTGAGGCTGAAGGTCACGTTCGAGACCGACTCGCCCGCCGCCGCGGCGACCGTCACGGCCTTGCGGGTCAGAAGGGCGGCGCCGAGGCCCTGGCCGCAGGCTCCGATGAAGCCGTAGAGAAATCCGACGGGCCTCACCCTCACCCTCGGCGGGCTGGAGCGGCTCGGCATGATGGCAACGGCCACGCCGAGGAGGATGGCCGTGCCGCAGAGCACCTGGGCGACCGAGAGGCGGGTCCCCAGCCACCACCATTCGCCGAGAGCAGCGAGCGGTGCCGCGAGGCACTGGACCACGAGGATGGTGATCCGGGATCCGAGAAGCGGCAGGGCGCCGTAGGTCCCGAGGTCCCCGAGCCCAAGCCCGATGACCCCGCTCAGGAAGAACCATGCCGTTCCTGCGCTGCCAAAACCGCCCCCGAGCGTATGCGCGAACAGCCCGAGGACCACGGTCCCGATGATAAGCCGGCTCAGGTTCGCACGCAGCGTGCCGAGCAGACGGATGCTGTGGCTGGCGCACGTCGCGTTGAACGCAAAGAAGAAGGACGAAAGGAAGGAGGGGAGCACGGGCGGGAACGCCCATTCAATGGGCTGGAGGCGATCCGCGCCAACACGAAAGCCGGCTCGCAATCCGCACCGCAAACGCGGCGAGGTCCGCTGGCGCCCTCAAGGGGCGTCATTCTCATAGGGAGCCGTAACGCAGGGAACGGAAAGGGAACAAAACTGCCAGTTTGAAAGGTCCGATGTCGCTATGGCGGTGGCCCTGAGAGTCCCGATCAGGCCTCGCCCGTCGAACTGCGGTGGGCTAACCAAACCCTCACCTGCTGCTCGCTGAAAATGATCTCCTTCCTGCCCACGCAAATGAAGGGGACCTGGTTGATGTGGACGAACTGCCGGAACGCGCTGCGGCTGGTGGGGAGTAGCCGAGCAAGGCCATCGCCCACTCGCTGTCCCGATAGGGTGCCCAGTCTGGTGCCACTCCCGACTAGAACTGTGTCCAACACCGCGTCTTGAAGTCAGGTATGAAGAGGAATATCCAGCCTCATGCCGACTTTCTCAGCTCTGGGGCATGGCCTCACGGACGGCTCCACCGCGTTCAGGTGTGGCCGCAATTCCACCATACCCTCGCAGGTGCCTTTGTGATGAGGCCCCGTTCCCGCCGCGCAATAGAACTGACTCCAGATCAAAGGTGCGGGCGAATTGTTGCGCGGCTCTAATAAAGGCAAATAGCCGGACGCTTCCGTCCGGACGGCTGTAGTATTCCGACCCGCGTTCGCGGGTTCTCCTCCCATGAGATGAGCGGGACCTTTTCCCACTAACTCACGGGCCCGATACTCTCACATCAGTCTTCGCAGCACCTTCAGCATCAGACTGAACACTCTCCCATACGGAGGATAAAGCATCGGCAGCGCACTCAAGCGTCGTTGCGTGAATACCGGCTTTTCCTTGCTCAGCGCACGGAAGCCCCATTCGCCGTGGCAGACGCCACTGCCACTGGCGCCCACGCCGCCGAACGGCAGATCCTCCTGGGCGAAATGCCAGATGCAATCGTTGATGGTCACGCCCCCGGAGATGGTCTCGTGCAGAACGCGATCACGGTTTCGCGGGTTATGGCCAAACCAATACAGGGCCAAGGGACGGTCGCGACTGTTAACGAAATGGATCGCCTCGTCCAGGTTCTGATAACTCAGTATCGGCAAGATCGGCCCGAAAATCTCTTCCCGCATGACACGCATGTCGTCGCGCACGTTCAACAATAAGATCGGTGCCATCCTGAGCTGGCCGTCGGGTGCATCCTCGGCGTCGTTGGTGAGTCTTTCGACCCGCGCGCCCTTTTCGGTCGCGTCGCTAATAATCTCGCTCAGGCGGTCGAAATGGCGCTGATCGACGACACTGGTGTAATCTGGATTGCGGCCAAGGGTCGGGAACAGCCTCCTCACCGCCCTTCGCAGGGCATCGACCAGGTCCGACTGCCTGCTTTCGTGCACCAGCACGTAATCCGGCGCAATGCAGGTTTGGCCGGCGTTCCATAACTTGCCCATCGCGAGACGCGGAGCAATCACCTCAACGGCGCAGTCCGCATCGATGATAGCCGGGGACTTGCCGCCCAATTCCAGTGTCACGGGCGTCAGGTTACGTGCCGCACTTTGCGCCACGGAACGGCCGACCGCGGTCGAACCGGTAAACACCAGGTGATCAAACGGCAACTGGCAGAATGCCTCGCCGACATCGGCACCGCCGGTGACAACGGTGATCTCATCGGCGGAATAATAGCGCGCGACCAATGATTTCAACAGCGCCGAGAATCGCGGCGTCAACTCGCTGGGCTTGATCATGACCCGGTTGCCGGCCGCTATTGCTGATACCGTCGGCCCCATGGTCAGCTGGTAGGGATAATTCCACGGTGCGACGACCCCCACGACGCCGAGCGGCTGGCGGATGATACGACTAGACCCGGGCAGAAAATGAAGGGCCGTGCGCGCACGCCGCGTCCTCATCCATTTGCGCAGGGAACGGCGGGCGTGCTTGATCGATCCGGCGATCAGCAGTATCTCCGCCAACTGGGTTTCCTGCGCGCAACGATGGCCGAAATCGGCGCTGATCGCCGCCGACACCTCATCGGCATGGTTCTCCGTCAACACCAGAAGGCGGTTCAGGCGGTCCTTGCGCAGATCATAGGGCGGAGGGGGCTGTATTCCAAATTGCCGGCGTTGGTGATCAAAGGCCTTGCGCAGCTCGGTGTTGTCTGGGTTCTCGGCGTTCATGCTCGGCTCCCGCTGCAGGGTGGCATCTGGCCGTCCACGGAGTTGTTCGGCGTGCCGGGCGCTACGGCAATGCGATTGGCCGGCGCATCCGTCCGAGCCTTGACGGAGCTCGCGGATGGCACGAACGACATGGCCCGCTCCGCGAGCGCCGCGATGGTCAGGGAAGGATTCACGCCCGGGTTCGCCGAGACGGCCGAGCCGTCAATGACATAGAGCCCTTCATAGCCGAAGACACGGTGCCGGTCGTCGATCACGCCCTGCTCCGGCGTCGCGCCCATGCACGCTCCGCCGAGGACATGGGCCGTAGTCGGCGTGCCCATGATCGTCTCGCTCAACAGGCTGCCGGCATAGCCGTCGATCTTGCGCTCCACACGTCGCGCCAGTTCGGTAGCCTCGGGCATCGCAGCGCACGGCCGTGGACCCTCCTCGAGCGCCGTGGTGAGGCCGAGCGCGCCCAGGCGCATGCGGAGATGCCCGTCGAGGGTCCGCATGTAGAGCAGAATCATGGTCCGCTTCGCCCAGTCGTCGACGAAGCTGGCGCGCAGGAAATTGACGGGATGGCCAGCGATTGCGGCCAGCGCGCGGATCAGGCGCAGGGGAGCGTTCGGCCCGGCCACGTGAGGCGAGACCAGGAGCCGGAAGAACCCCGAGCCCTTCCCATACCGCACGGGCTCGAGGTGCGAGTGCTCGTCAGTCTGCAGGAGGCTTGTGATGGCTATGCCCTTGCTCAGGTCGCGGTCGGCGCGCGTGGTCACACACATGAGCGCCTCCGAGTTGGTGCGGACGAAGCTGCCGACACGGTCCGACAACCGGGGTAGGCCCGCTGGACATGCCTTCAGCTTCAGCAGGAGCGGCACCGTACCGAGCACGCCGCCGGCAAGGATTACGTTGCGGGCGGCGAACGATCTCCGGCGCCTGCCAAACCAACCCGTGTGGGTGATGGCGTCCAGCCGATAGCCGCCTCCTGCGAGCTCCCGCACAAAGGTGACCTCGGTGTCGGCCTCGATCCTCAGTCCGCGCTTCTCGGCCAGCCAGAGGTAGTTCTTGTCGAGCGTGTTCTTGGCGTTGTGACGACAGCCGGTCATGCACGCCCCGCATTGGATGCAGCCGGTGCGGTCGGGCCCTTCGCCCCCGAGGTAAGGGTCGGGCACGGTCTTCTCCGGCTCGCCAAAATAGACGGCCACGCGCGTAGGGACGATCTTGTCCGGCCGGCCGAGGTCCCCGGCGATGTCGCGCAATACCTGGTCGGAATACGTGTCGACCGGGTTCGGCACGGCCCCGAGCATGCGCAACGCGGTTGCGTAGTGGGGGTCGAGTTCGCGCTTCCAGTCAGCCAGGTGGCCCCAGGATGACAGCGCAAAAAACTCGTCCTTCGGTGTTGGCAGCGTGTTCGCGTACACGAGCGATCCACCTCCCACCCCCACGCCGGAGAGCACCGTCACGTGCCTCAGAAACGTCATCTTGAAGATGCCGCGGCAGCCGACCGCCGGCATCCAAAGCCACCTGGGCAGATTCCAGTTCGAACGTGGGAAATCCTCGCTGCGGAAACGCCTGCCCTTCTCCAGCATCACCACGCGGTAACCCTTCTCGACCAGCCGCAGCCCGCACACGCTGCCGCCGAAACCTGAGCCGATAATGGCGTAATCCCAATCAAAGGCGACGTGGGAATTGCAGGACATCAGGGCATCTCAGGTCATCTTCCCCTCGTTGCCGGAGGCCAACCGAGCAATGGCGCCGCTGTCGGGGTTCTCAATGCGGGCGACCATAGCGTTGACCCGGGTCAGCGCAAGGTCGGGATTTGGGACTTTCCAGCATCCCGGTGACCGGGCGCCTTGATACAGCGCCTCCGAGTCATTGCCCAGTGCGGCTGAACCACATCCATGGCTCTTCATCGGGAAGTGGGGACATGGCGCCCGTAACGGGCTACCATGTCCCCGATGATAACTGAACTAACGCTTTCTGGATACCGTACCATCCAGGTAGAGCGCAAACAAGTT
>Ga0302320_10000542_pt1 | contig 90717 bp, 101 predicted proteins | sample Bog_T0_3_FD_202130 | JGI IMG/M metagenome (GOLD analysis project Ga0302320, IMG submission 202130) | Peat permafrost microbial communities from Stordalen Mire near Abisko, Sweden - Bog_T0_3 | ecosystem: Environmental > Terrestrial > Soil > Wetlands > Peat | place: Sweden: Abisko, Stordalen...
AGCAAGGCGCCCCGAGCGCTCCGGTCGCCAGCGGGACGCCGCGCGCGACCGCGTAGCGGCCCAAGACCAAGCCGCGGCGGGTAGAGAGGCCGCGGCCCAGGCTCGGGCCTAGCGACAGGACCCGAGCTCACCCCCTCCCCGGCTGACGCCTACATGGCCGACGCTGCAACCGCGGCGCCGGCTTTCGGCGCGTGCGAGGAGGCAGAGAAGCGATGAAGACGGTTAGCCTTGCCGACGGGAAGTACGCGTACGACATCGACGACGGCCAGATGGTTGCCGCGAGGCGACACGGGGTGGACTGGCCCGCCGGCTATGCGGACCGCCACCATAGCGCGCTCGTCGCCGCGCTTGTTCGGGTCGCCGAGCTGGAGACGATCGAGGTCGACGTGCAAGAGGGCGACGTCTGGGCGCGCATCGACGATCCGACCATCCAGCGCACGGTCGCCGACGTGGACGGCGAACGGGTCAACCTCGCCAGCGATCGGTGGGTCAACAAGGCGACGATGGCGACCGCGTGGCGCCTCGTGCGTCGGGACTGGCCGCCCGTGCGGGCCACCCTCAACGACGGGCCGGCCGAAGGCGGCATCCTCGTCGACTCGGCGGAGGCGTTCGTGGACGTGTTCGGCGGAGCTGTGGAACAGGGCTTGCTCCGCGGCGTCAGAACGCGCCGCAAGGCGTAGAAAGTTGGCTCCCATGCTCGACATGATCTCCTCCTCAATGAGGTCGCTCTCTTCGGCCCGTGCTCGCCACGGACACGCGCTTCGCCTCTCCAGGCGCGCCGGCGCAAACCTCCTCCGTGAGGCGCTTCGGGTGGCGCAGCCGATGCTCGCCGCAGAGGCGCGCGAGCTCCCGAAGCACAGGACGCAGGAGAAGGACGGTACCTACGACTACGTCGAGCGCAGGGGGGACCGAGAGGGATGGTCGAAGGCGTGGCTGCACGGCGCGCCGCGCAAGGTAGGTCTTCGGGAAGCCGTGCGACGCTACGGGGCCGAGCGGCTGATGAAGTCCCTGGCCGCCTGGGCGCTCCACGCCGCAAGCGAACACGACGAAGCGACCCGCGAGGAGCGCCTGATGGCCACTCGCTTCTCTGCTGCGATGGGCGCCTTCAAGGATTTTTGAGTCGTTCAATGACGAGATCAGAGAAGCTGTCGAGCGCACAGGCCGATCTCCTGGCAAAGGCTTACGAGAATCCGCGCGGAGTTGCTACGGGTCCCGTTCCTACGGTCAATGCAATCCTTCGGAATGGATACGGGATCGAGAGGCGCAGGGGCCGTCGCCACATCACGTTCGAGATCGCGCCGGACGGACGTCAGATCGCCGCACGTAGAGTGGTCGAGATTGAAGATGCCAAGATGGCAAAACGGAACGGGACTACCGCGATCCGCCACCGATGGGCGCAAGGCGCTGGCCTGGATGACGTCTGCCTCCTCTGCGAAGAGCTCGCCGTCGCTGAGTCTAGGGGAGTCGACTATCCGGTCACCCCGTGTCGTCCGACGCAGGCGGCGCTCGACCGGCTGTTCGGCGCCATCGCGAGAGATCAAGCTAGCCTGGAAAAGGCCCAGGCACGTGTCCTGGCGCTCGAGGCCAACGTTGCCCGCATGCGGGAGCCCGCAATCGTGCGCGATCCACCTCTCGACGGCGAAGGGAAGCGCGGAACCATCGAGACGTTCCAGCGATTCGACCGCGAGCAGGTCACGATCTGGCCGCGCTACGACAGCGTAGACCACCTGGTTGTCCAGGGGAGCTTGGGAGGAGTTACGATCGGCGTCGTCGACAACCATGTGGAAGAGCGCGACAACGCTGTTTTTCTCACGATTGACGAGCTCGAGACTGTACTGTGCGAAGGGCGCCGGCTCTTTTTTTCCGCCTATGGGCGGAGCATGGCCAGCAACAGGGAGGAATGGCTCGCACAGGCGAGAAGGGTCATGGACAAAGATATGGACTTCGACCAGAAGACAACGTCTGGCAGCGTTGTCGAGATTTCTTACGCGAATAGAGCAGCCATCTATTCGCTCGATGCAATCATCGAAGGCCAGTAACGCACAAAAAGGCGGCAAGCGTGGAGACTGATCGCGATCGCATGGATGACACAGACACTTCGAAGGCGCCCCATCGCACGTGAAAAGTGCAAAAGACCCATAAGACGGCGGCCCTCTCCTTTGCGAACATCGTGAGCCGTAGGGTCCAGGGCCCTTTGGCCCTGGTGGGGGTGTCGGGGGCGAAGCCCCTGACGCTCTCTGGACTTCTACAGGAGCCTTCGCCATGACCGATGAGTTCGTTCACCTTCACGTTCACTCGCAGTATTCGCTCCTCGACGGCGCGCTCAAGGTCAAGGACCTCGTCGCGCGAACGAAGGCGCTAGGCATGCGCGGCGTGGCGCTCACCGATCACGGGTCGATGTTCAGCGCGATCCAGCTCTACAAGACCTGCAAGGAGCAGGGCATCCAAGCGATCCTCGGGTGCGAGGTAAACGTCGCCCGCGCGCGCAGCGACACCCGACTCGAAGCCGTCGACCACCTGGTACTGCTCGCCTCGAGCGAGCAGGGTTACAAAAACCTGGTGCGTGTGGTCTCGCAGGGACACGTCGCGCCGGCGAGCCCCATCGCCCCCAGCGTCACGCTCGAGTTCATCGCGCAGTACCGAGCTGGCCTGATTGGGCTCACCGGCTGCATGGGTGGTGTGCTCGCGCAGCGCGTGCTCTCGCAAGGCGACGCCGCCGGCCGCGTAGAGCTCGCGCGCCTCCGCGATGTGTTCGAACCCGGCGCCCTTTACGTGGAGCTCCAGGACCACGGCCTCCCAGAGCAGTCTGCGCTCAACGGCGTTCTCGTGCACGCGGCACGCGACATGGGCCTCCCTCTCGTCGCCACCAACGACGCGCATTTCGCCTCCCGTGAGGACGGAGAGGGGCAGCTCTACCTCTCGTGCATCGCCCAGAACCGAACCTACGCCGAGGCGGAAGCTGCTCATCACGGTAGCTTCGAAATGTTCCTCAAGTCGCCACGCGAGATGGGGCACGTTTTCCGCCACCAGCCTGACGCCCTCCGCGCCACCCTCGAGATCGCCGAGCGCTGCGCGATCAAGCTCAAGCTGGGCGTCCCGATGCTTCCCCACTTTCCTGCTCTCCCTGAGGGCGTGAGCGCCGCCGACTACTTCCGTCAGGTCGCGCGCGAGGGCCTCGACCGGCGCTTCACGGAGGGAAGAATCGAGAGCGTCAGGGGGCTTCGCTCCCCGACGTCTCCCACCATGGCCCCCGCAGCTCACGATGTTCGCTGGGAGGACGTGTCGCGCGCGGAAGGCAGCGACGACGCGGCGGCGCCTGGCGGGAGCGTGGAGCCCGGCAACGCCAACGTCGTCCCTCGCGAACGTAGTGAGCCCGGGGTCCAGGGCCCAGGCCCTGGCGAGGGGGCCGGGGGCGAGGAGCCCCCGTGCGTCGCGGGGGTCGGGGGTGCGCAGCCACCGAGCGAGATCGTTCGCAGCGACACGTACCGCGCATACCGGGCGCGGCTCGAGCTTGAGCTCGAGGTCATCGTCAAGATGGATTTCCCGGGGTACTTCCTGATCGTGTGGGACTTCATCCGGTTCGCGAAGGAGAAGGGCATCCCGGTGGGGCCTGGGCGCGGCTCGGGAGCCGGCTCAATCGTGGCGTACGCGATGCGGATCACCGACCTCGACCCGATCCCGTACAACCTGCTGTTCGAGCGCTTCCTCAACCCCGAGCGCGTCAGCATGCCCGACTTCGACATCGACTTCTGCATGGAGCGTCGCGACGAGGTCATCGCGTACGTGTCGCAGCGGTACGGCAAAGACAGCGTCGGGCAGATCGCGACCTTCCACGAACTCAAGGCCAAGAGCGCGGTCAAGGACGTCGCGCGGGCCATGGGCTTCCCCGCGATCGAAGCGCAGAAGATCGCCAACCTGATCCCCTTCAAAACGCCCGGGGTCACCTTCAGCGTCGGCGAGGCGCTGGTCGTCGAGCCCAAGCTGAAGGCTCTCCGCGACAGCGATCCGGCCGTGGCCGAGCTCCTCAAACAGGCGCAGGCGATCGAGGGGCTCACGCGTCACGCCGGCATGCACGCCGCCGGCGTCGTCCTCAGCGAAGGGCCGCTCTGGGACCACGTCCCGTGCTTCAAGAACGACGAGCTCCTCGTCACCCAGTATTCGATGAGCGACGTCGAGTCCGCCGGCCTCGTCAAGTTCGACTTCCTCGGGCTCAAGACGCTCACCGTCATCGACGTCGCCGTGCGCCTGGTCAACCAGCGTCCAGACCGCGCCAGGGGCTCTGCCCCCGGCACCCCCGCCAGGGCCTCGGCCCTGGACCCCGCGGCTCACGATGTTCGCGAGGAGAGCGGATCGCGTGCCGTGGATGGCCAGCGCCTCTCCGGCGAACGCAGTGAGCTGAAGGGTCCAGGGCCCAGGCCCTGGCCGGGAGGCGTCGGGGGGCTGGAAGCCCCTCGAGCGTTCGATCTCTCTGACATCCCGCTCGACGACCCGGCGACGTTCTTGCTGCTTCAGTCGGGGGAGACCACGGGCGTCTTCCAGCTCGAGTCGAACGGCATGCAGGAGCTCTTCAAGGGGCTAAAGCCAGACGCGTTCGAGGACATCATCGCGGCGGTGGCCCTGTACCGGCCGGGGCCGCTGGGCAGCGGCATGGTGAGCGATTTCGTCGACTGCAAGCACCACAGAAAGCCGATCGAGAAGATGCACCCGCTGGTCGACCAGCTCCTCGCGCCCACCTACGGCGTCATCGTCTACCAGGAGCAAGTCATGCAGGTCGCCCAGCACCTCGCCGGCTACACGCTCGGTGGCGCCGATCTTCTGCGCCGGGCCATGGGCAAGAAGAAGCCCGAGGAGATGGCCAAGCAGAAGGCCACCTTCGTCAGCGGCTCCGTCGCCAACGGCGTGAAGCAGGAGGACGCCGAGCGCATCTTCGCGCTTCTCGAGTTCTTCGCCGGCTACGGCTTCAACAAGAGCCACTCGGCGGCCTACGCCCTCCTCACCTACCAGACCGCGTACCTCAAGGCGCACTACCCGGTCGAGTTCCTCTGCGCGCGCATGACCGTCGACCGGAGCAAAACCGAGAAGGTCGTTCACGCCCTCGCCGAGGGTCGCGCCTGGGGCATCGACATCCTCCCACCCGAGATCAACGCCTCCCAGACCGACTTCGCCGTCGTCTACGGCAGCCCGTCAGAAAACGCCCGGCGCGCCCGGTTCAGCGATCCCCTCCACCCCAGGATCCGCTTTGGTCTGGGCGCCCTCCGCGGCGTTGGCGACGCTGCTCTCGCCGCCATCCTTGAAGCTCGCGCCGGAGGGCCGTTCGCCGACCTCTTCGACTTCGCGCAACGCGTCGACCCGCGCCGCGTCAACAAAAGCGTCTTCGAGGCCCTCGTTCAGTCGGGCGCCTTCGACGAGTCCCTCCGCGCTCGCGGCGTCACCCGCGCCCGCGCCTTCGCCGCCATCGACCGCGCCCTCGAACGCTCCCGCCGCGCCAGCAAGGCCCGCGAAAGCGGCCAGGCGTCGCTGCTCGAGATCTGAAAGCGTCAGGGGCTCCGCCCCCGACACCCCCGCCAGGGCCTGGGCCCTGGACCCCGCGGCTCACGATGTTCGCGGGGAACGAGTACGGCGTGCGGCTGTCCTAGGACACTCCAAGAAATCAAGAAACAAATCTTGACGGCGTGCGATTCAGGTCTCATGATGTTTCTCACCGGGGCGACGAACCCGGGAGAAAGCAGCCCACCATGAACATGAACACGACCGACCCCAAGTGCGTAGGCTATCCCCACTGCAACGGCTGGGCATCGCGCGAGCACGTCCCCTCTTGTTCGCTGTTCGTCCCCATCCCCGGGGGCTCCGTCAACGCCGTGGAGTGCCCCGACTGCAAGCAGAGCAATGGCGCCGTCAACCACGTCGTCGGGCACATCTTCGTCGGGTGGGGCCACGGGTGGCAGCCGTGCATCCACTGCAACGGCACCGGCAAGCGCGTCGTCGTGGAGCCCCACGTCCCGTCGAGGGATCTGGTGTTCATACCTCGCTGACGCCGCCCGCCGCTCCCATCCCGACCCCTCGGCCGCCCGGCCCTGGGGGCTTCGCCGACAGGAGATCCCAGACCATGAACAACGAGGACGCCGCCGCCATCGCCGAGGACGAGGCGGTCAACGGGATGGACGGGTGAGCCGCCCCAAGACTATCGACGCCGCCGCCCCCGTGGCCTCCCTCCGGGACGCCGCGGGGCTCACCCATGTCAACGGCGCGCGCTACCGCGTCAGCGCCGGCGCCGGTCCGCGCTTCGGCGACATCCCCGTCGAGGTCGCCCTCGTGACCCACGCCGCCGAGGACGGGCGCCCGCTCACGTGGGCCCCGACGAACAACGAGGCGACCCGCAGGGCCGCGATCGTGAGCCTGTGATCTGTCCGGCGTGTGGACAGTAACAGCTCTGTGTTCTGTGTTACGGTAGCGATCATGGCCTAGCAGGCATGAAATGGAGCGGTTCGTGGCACATAAGATTTTGAATAGCCTCCCAAAGCGCGTCGTGATCAGGGGTCAGTTGGACAGCACGACGTACGTCCCCGTGCGTGACCCGCTGGACTTCCTCCTCGCGTGCCTTCTCGGCAAGAGCTTCAAGTGGCCAAGCCTCACGTTCTACCGCCAGCGCGAATCCGACTCCATCGGTGGCATCGACTTCGAGCTCGTGCGCGGGCTTCCTGCGCGCGCGCACACGGGGCAGTGGTACTGGCCAGGCCAGTCGACGCGAGACGTCGACGGCTTCGACAGTCACGCGCCACGCTACGACAACGCACGCGACGCCGTTGTCGCTTCGCTGAAGCAACACTCAAGCCACGCGACGATCTGGACCAGAGCCGCGGTAGTGTATGCGGATTCACACCCCGCATCAATCATCGTTCGCAGCTTTTTCGACGATCTCGACAGCGTTCGACCAGGCACGGTTGAGGGGTGGTGGATCGACTGGATCCGCGCCCTTCGTGCGAACACCGCGACATACCTGTGGCAAGGCTCGGATGACCCGATGTCGATCGCTGGCTCCAGGCTACGAGGCCATCGGCCCGGTGGTGCGCCGCTGACGCCGGCCGTCGCAGACTCGGCTCGCGCGCGACGGGGTGTGCGATGACGGACGTGTCTCGTGTGTTCGTGCGCCCGCCGGTGCAGCCCGATCCGGATGCTGAGGCGAAGGTGCGCAACGCGCTCGCGAGCAACCGGACGTGGACGGCGGGCGAGCTGGTGGTCGCGACCGGATTGACGTGGGACGATGTGGATGTCGGACTTGTCGCGATGGGCGCAGAGGTGAGCGCTCTCAAGACGCATCCTGAGAGGTTCGTCTTGTCGCGCTATCTGTAATTGTCGCGCTAGCACGCGGCCCACGATCCTGAGGCGCAAAGCGCGCTGTAGCATTTTCAAGAAAACAATCTTGACGAATCGCGTCCGCGAGTTTAGCTTATCGGTCGTGGGCCACGGAGAACGCACAGAAAAAGAGCAGAGCATGAACCTCGCCGACATCTACAAGCCGATCGCCCACGTTTCCGAGGTCTGTGTCTTCCTCCGCCACTTCGCGGACACGGTTGCCGACGTGGACCTCTCGCCATCGTACCAGCGCGGTTCGGTGTGGACCGTGACGCAGCGCGAGAACTTCATGGGCCACCTTCTCCAGGGCGGCGAAGTGCTCCCCATCATCGTCCAGCGCGTGCCTGACTCTGGGGTGTCTGAGGTCGTGGACGGCAAGCAGCGCTGCGAAGCGATCCTCGCGTGGCTCGACGGGCGCATCGGGGCGCGGCTCGATGGCGGTGCGCTCCTCATGCGCTCCGCCGTCACGGGCGGGCTCGGCCGCATCGACGTGCGGGTGCGCTACATCAACATGCCTTGGGCCGAGCGCGTTCGCTACTACGCCCGCCTGAACGCCGCTGGCACCCCTCACACTGCGGAGCAAATCGCGCAGGCGCTCGCGGCGAAGCCGTGACGCTTGCAGATGTGCTGCGTAGCAGTTTCAAGAAAACAATCTTGACGAATCGCGCTCGCGGATCTAGCTTGGCAGCCATGGGCACGACGAAGCAGACGCGGGTGGTCGGTGGCGTGACGTTCGAGGTGCTCTCGTGGGGCACCGGCCTGGTGACCTTTTCGGCCGACCTCACGGAGGCTCAGTACGCGGAGCGCGCTGAAGTGTGGGCGGGTCTCCTTTCCCGCTGGTGGGAAGTCGATGCAGTGACTCATGCGATCGATCCCGAGATCGTGGACGCCGGCAACGTCTACCTGATCTTGCGCTGCCGTCCCGAGTCCAAGACCGACGCCACAGTCGCCATCTGAGGGTTCCGACCATGTCCACGCCCGCCCTTCTTTCCCTGCGCATCCTCGCCGTTATTGCCATCGTCGCTCGACGGCTGGTGCCCGACGCGCTCGATGCCCTGGCCTCCGTCGCAAAGGTGAATGCCGCCGCGCGCAGGGCTTCCGGCGTCTACGACATCGCTCCCGCCGCTACGGCCGACGCGATTCTCGACGAGGCGACGATGGTGATCGGTACCCGATCCAGCGACGACGCCGCGGTGGCGCTCGCCGAGGAGGCATGGATCGCAGGTCAAACCCTTCGCGCGGCATCGAGTGGGCTTGTCCACGCGGCGGTCTACGGGCACATTCTTGAGGCGGTGGCGGCCGTCGAGCTCGCTGCGCGCACCTCGCCGGCGGGAGCCGCGCCGGAGGACATCGCCAGTGGGAACTGGACGGGGCCAAGGTACGTCGGAGGTCGTGAAATCTCCAAGATCACGGCCGATCTACGCCGTGACCTGTCTGTCGCGTCAAGGCTTCCTGGCGCACTCCGCGGCGTTTCGTGTCGAGTGCGCAAGATCGGGCACCTCGCCCTCGAGATCGAGGTGGTCGCAGTCCCTGATCATGCCATTCTGCTCAACCCATCACGCATCGAGATCGAGATGAACAACCCTCACGTTCATACCGGGCTGGCCTGGCAGAGCTCGCGCGGTCTGGCGATCAACGTGGCGTTGTTGCAGCTCGCCCATGCCTACGGCCTCCGACGCGGAAGCTGCACCGAGTTTCACGTCTCGGTGATCTTTGCCGAGAGCATCAAGCAGAAGCAGAAGCTCGAAATCGAAACCGCTGTTCGGCTCGCCAGCAAGAAGGCCGCGTCATGAACACAAAGGCAATTCCTGTGGCGATTCAGGCGGTGATTCGCGATCGGTACCCAGGCAAGGACGGGCGGATCGATCGGCGGATTCTCGAGGTGGCCAGGAAGGATCTGGCGGGTGGTGGCGAAGGCGAGGTGAACACGTTCGGTAGGGGTCATGGACCTACGACGCGTGAGCCGCACGAGATCTGACACCGGGATCGTACCAGGGGCTTCGCCCCCGGCACCCCCGCCCTCCTTGGATGTGGTTAGGAGCGTGTCGTAGATAGACATCGCCCGCCGAATAACTTCGGTGAGACTATCTGCCTCGCTCATTACCCGGACTCGCTCTAGCCTTTCGCGGACTCGCTCGGGCAGTTCCAGGTTGAGCCGGACCTTGGCTTCTGTATTGGCCGATCTCGGCATCGTTACATCTTCTGCGAAAGAGAGAGAGCCCGACGACGCACTTTCTTCGATGGCGAGAGCTTGGCGAGCTCCCACCATTCGCGCAGTTTCTCGTCTTTCTTGTCGCTCATTTATCCTCCGCAGGCGTTGAGGCTGCACACGCCGGCGCAGCACTCCAGGTCCGTCGTGCACCCCTCGAGCGGCGCACGGCATGCCTCGCATACACCCTGCTCGGAGCACAGGCCCGAGCAGCAGTACGCGTCCTGGCCGCACGCGCCTTCGTTCGCGAAACACGAACTCGGGCCAGCATCGATCACGCAGATGCCGTAGCCGGTCGCCTGGGGGTCGGTGGGGTCGCACTCCCACTCCGCCAGCGCTCCCTTGAGCACCATCTCGTGCGTCGGGGAATAGCACTTTGGCTGGCATCCAGCCGGACACGCGGGCACCACCATCCCTCCGCACGAAGGGGCCGGCGCCACGCAAGAGCTGGGAGAGTCGGCGCACTCCTGGTCCCCGATGTCCACCAGCGGGTTGCTGCACGCGGAAAGAAACACCAGAAGAACGGCAGCGAGATCTCTCACGCGATTTTTCATTTGCTCACGACTTCGGCTCATGTGTTTTTGAGCGGGAGAACGGCCGCGTCGATCTCCTCGGACGACAGGCCGCCGAAGTGGTTGAGCCATGCGCGGAAGCCGGTCTCGCTCCCGGACCAGAAGGGGCTGGTGTCGTCCGACAGGGTCTCCACCGCGGCGCAGTTGGCGCAGAAGACCTCTGCGGTGCCGTTCTCCAGGTCGGCGGAGATCTGGCGCAAGCAGACGGCTACGGCCAGATCCGTGGGCCACTCGGGGGTCTCGTCCGTCGTCATCTGAACCCTTCTCTCGACCTCTTCCATCTCGTCCATCGTGCCCTCGGCTCCTTGAAGTCGCATGCGCCACGCGCGACGCGCATGAAGCTCTTCGCGCTTCGATCTTCGATCCGAACTTCGCTCGTGATGCTAAAAAAAGATAGTCCGAAAGACTTTCTTGATACGATCGAGCCTGCCCGTAACGGCGACCGGCGCCGGGATCCCTGCGAGCACGGGCGGGTTTCGGTAGTCCATCGCGGGGCGGAGCTCGTTCGCAGCAACGCAGGCCCGGCACGAAGAGCAGTCGCAGAAGTGGGCGTCGTCGACCGAAAGGGGGCCCAGGTGCATTCCCATCTCACACCGCGTGCAAGGCGCCGTGGTTCTTGCCGCCGCAGGAGCACTCGCACGTCGGCCCCTTCGAGGCGAGGCAGCGGGCGCCGCACGGATGATTCGCGGAGTACGTTCCGGCGACGGCCTGGACCATCATCGGGACCGCGCAGTGAGGGCAGACAAGGCTGAGCTGCCACTTGCCGTTCCACGCGGCCGCAAGGGGCGTCCGGGTACCGTCGAGCGCACCTCCGACGATCTGCCACGCGATGCGCTTGGCGGAGATGAGCTTGCCGACGCTTGTGCGCCTGGCCTCCACCGTGTCCGCGGCGTTGCAAGAGACCTGGACCGTTCGCTTGCAGCCCCTGCACTTGCCCAAGAAAGACCTGCTTGATTTTGCTGCCATGACAAGATGCTCCTATCACGAAATCGCGAGGATCGGGTAGACTCTACGGATGTTAACGAGTGCGACACGAAAGAAGAATCTTACTGGCCCAGCACTACAACCACCACCCCGAGCTCCAGATCAAGTACGGCCCGAAGATCTCCGTGCGCGTTGCCTGGTTTTCTCATCACGCCAACAAGATCACCGTATGACGACGAAGAAGTCACTGTCAGCTACAAAGCCGAAGCCTGGGCAGAAGGCATGGGTGAACGACATCCATGCCTTCTTGCGGGCATCGACGACGGCCTCGCAAGCGATGCTGGTCTGCCGTAGCCGGATCGCTGGCCCGCCCGCCTGAGAGGGCGTAGGATCGCGAGCATGATGCCGCTCCAGATGCCTCGCCCTCGCAAACCGAAGCCCAAGACGATCGTCACCCCTGCGCCAGCCCTTGCGGCGAAGGCGCCGGAGCCGATCATCCCGGTCGTGCAGACGTTCCTCGACGCGATGAAGGGGAAGGTCTGGTGGCGCGGCGGGCTGATCGGCGCGACGTCGGCCAACTCTGCGCAGAAGGCTCCGTGCCGGCTGGTGATCGGTGGAAGCGGCGCCTGGGAGCTGGGCGCACCAGGAGTCGCGCAGGGGATGCGGCTGACCGAGCTCGCGTTCAAGACCGTGCAGGGGGCGACCGCCAACGTCGACGGATCGTTTTCCCAAGGCGGGATCCGGTACCGGCTCGACTCCTTCGGCGGCGTCATCGCGATCGTGCGGTCAGTGCCGGCGCCGGCGGCGGCTTCCGGTCGGTGAACCTCAGCCGGTTCCGTCGCCCGCGGCGGCGCTGTCGACCGTGACAGCAAAACGGCCCGGTCGCATCTCTGCGACCGGGCCGTTCGCCGTACCCCTTGGACCTCCCGTCTCTAGAGGCTACCCGAAGGGTCTTGCATGGCGTTCCCCGAAGCTATCGGGACTCCGTGCCGTTCTATTTGTGCCAACGAATCGTGGAGGCGCCGGGAGTCGAACCCGGGTCCGCAACTTTCTTGAAACCCCTTCGTTCACATGCTTATCCGCCGTATCCCCGGCGGCTGAGCTCACAGATTCGGCTGTGACCTATCTTCGCTGTTCATCTCGACCGATGCGCCGCGTAGCACGCGTATCGGTCCAGCCCTGGTAATTATGCCCTGCCCCGGTACAAGGACGATCTTCCGGCCGGACACTCGGTCAACCCGTCAGGTCGAAATCGAGGAGTGCGTTGTCGTTCGCGGTTGGTACGGCTCGATTGGTTGAGTCGGATCGAGCGCCGCCCACATGCAGAGGATTCTCAAAGAGCCACGTCGAAGCCGTGACGCCCCCGTTCTGTAAACGAAGCCATGCTGCCCGACGCGTCGCAATCGCTTCGTGACGGGCACGTGGAACCTAGGCTCATGCGAGAGGTGAGTCAAGGGCTACGAATAGACATTCACGAGAACTTGCAGTAACTGTCTGTCCATGCGTAGACCCGCCTTCAACCGAGCCCTCTTCACGCAGATTGCATGCTGCGCCGCCAACGCCCTGGCGATCGGCCTCCTCGCTGGCCATCACGTCTCGCCGGGGCCTGTCGACTCGATCGGAATCCGCGTCGTCGTTGCCGCCTCGTGGCTCACCCTGTTCTTCACCACTCTGGCATGGTCGAACGGGTGGCCGCCGTTCAAGAAAGGCGCCACGGGACCTTGCCCATAGAACACAGGAAAACAACTTTCTTGTGGGCAGCAGCTAGCAAACCCAGCGCGAAGCGCTATAGATGTTCGGGGCTCTGGACGAACAAGCCACCCCGCCGGGCGGGTTTCCGCCAAAAGCACCGGGATATGGCCCGGTGTCTCGGGCAACCGAGGCGTGGACGACCGAGCCCTTTGTGGGCAGCGGGCATTCTGTGGGCAAAGCCGCGCCACGGCAGATGCTCTCGTCGGCGAGCTTCCTCTCCCGTGCCACCTTGCCTTGTCGACCAAGCCTTCACTGCCTCCCACGCCCGACGAGGTCGTTGCTCGCACCATCTTCTCGCGCTACCTCGTCCTCCGGGACGAGTTCCGCGAAGGCGTGAATGGCCCGGGACCCGGCGGAGCGTGGCCCACCCAGCGGCTCTACCTCACCCATGGCGAGGCTGGCTGTGACCCAGATCGCCACGAGCTCATTCAGGAAGGGACTTCGCTCGAGTACGCCGTCGAGCTCTACGCCTCGATTTTCGCAAAGGCCGCGCTCGAGGTGGCCGTGAAGTCAGGGGCCGGCGTCGCACGCAGGCTCACCGACCACCCTGCATCGCGTCGGATTGCAAGGATCGGGATCGCCGCACGTCGCGAAGCCACTTCCAGCGTCCTCTTCGTCTCCTGCGTCCTCGCCCGCGTCCGCGGCCGATCCCGCGTCTTCGCCAGCGTCGGTGCTGGCGCCGACTCCTGCCCCCGCGTCCTCCTCCTTGCAGTCGACGCACTCCCCCGTGACGTCCAGGCAGCGCGAGCAGCATGCGCCTTCGTCGCTCACCTCGAGTCTTGGAACGTCCGCCCCCATGCGAATCGCGCCGGCGTCACAGAGGATCGTGGTGCCTCCGCCTCTGCACCCTGCCATGATTCCAAGAATCGACAGAGCTACCAGGACCATCAAATTCTTCATGAGATAATCTTAGGCACGGCAGCAGGAATTGCAATTGCCGCCGCCGAAGGATCGGGTAGCTCGTCGTGGCGACGCGCTGCTGCTAGTCTCGCGCGAATATCTCACCCAATGCTATCGCGTCAACCAAGATCGTGGGGCGCGTCTCTCGCGAGAGGTCTGGGTGTGCCTGCGCACCGAGTGATCTTGTGGAGCGGACGGTCTTGGCGGTATCTTTAGGCTCATGATCACTCTCCTCGACGCGTTTTTCAGGAACCCAACAGCCGCTGGAGCTTTCTTCGTCCTCGTCGCGGTCGTCGCGGTCGGGATGATCCGACTCACGGCAGCGGCCACGCGAGGCGCCATCGCCGTCGAGGGGATCCGGATCGACTGGTCCGACCAGGCGAAAAAGCAGGTCGCCGAGCACGTCGAGACGCGCGCCAAGATCGAGACCGTTCGGACCGAGTTCAGTGTGAAAATCGACGGGCTGCACAGCAAGGTCGACGGGGTGAGGCAGCAGGTCGAGTCCGGCACCCACACCGTGGTGAAATCGCTGGGCGAAGACGGCGAGGTCACCCGCACCTTGATCTCCGACCGCCGCCTCTCGGAGGCGACCGATGCGATGCGAGAGACGGCGACCATCGTCGCGGCCACCAGCCAGGTCGACCCCGAGGAGGCTCGACCTACCCGGTCTCGGACGGGGGCTGGGATTCGCGCGAGTCAGCAGTAGAGAGCCGCGTCGCCGCCGCGTCACGGATCGCGTCGAGCCGGAGGCGGATCCCCGACACCGCACACCGGATTCCGACTGCGAGCCCGGCTCCGCAGAAGGCAGCCCCCAGCGCGGCCCCCAAAATGACGAAGCCCACGCCTATCCACCCGCCCGTGCCGCCGGTGGGGTCTGCGCAGTCCTCGAACATGCCGCCATGGTCGCACCAAACAGGAGCCACGTCACCCCTCCAAGTACCGCCCGAACGGTATCCGGAGCCCCTGCCCAGACCGTCGCCAGGTCGGCAAGCGTCCCCGCAGGCAACACCACCGCCCCCACCTGCGCCCACCGCTCTGATCTCGAGATCCCGCTCCTCGCTCGTCTCCCCCACGCCTCAACCGCAAGCACGACAGACGCCGCCTGCGCCGTAAACAGCGGCCACGGCCACACCACGCACAGGCGATGCCCCTCCGTCGCAAGGGCCGTTGCCGCGACCATGAAGCTTGCGAGCACGCACATAACCCGAGAGCTCAAGAAGCTCGGGGGCTGCCCGCCCCCAAACCCTGGGCCAGGGCCTGGGCCCTCGGCCCCGCAGCTCACTGCGTTCGCGAGGGGAGCCTCCGGCGAAGCTGGCGGATCCATGGGCAGGACGTGCACCACGAGCGCGCCGGCGAGCCCCGGCCACACGACGAACAGAAAGACGCCTAGCGACACGTCATGCGGCCGCAGCGCCCGCACCAGGTAGAGCGCGAGACACGCCGTCGCCACGCGCGCATGCGGCTCGCACAGCGGCGCGCGCCGGGCGAGAAGCGGGCCCGCGAAGGCAGCGCTCAGGAGCGCGCAGAGCTCGAAGTGCGACGCGTTCACGGATCCTGGCCCGGCTCGGTGATCGTGGACTTCTCTCGGCGCCTGCCGCCAACCGTGACACCGGAAAGAGGCGAGCGGCCAGCGCCGCTGTCTCCGCTTCCGGCGAACGGATCGTGGTTCGGGCCATACGGTGGACCGTAGAAGCTTCGCGGAATCGGGCGACCGTCGGGCCGCATCCAACCAGCGCCACCATCGGTGGAAATCCACACCGGAGTGCGGGCGCGCCACCGTTGCGGTACGCCACGAAGCCATCCCCAGAAGAGTCGGAGCCATCGCGTACGCGGCGCGATGCGCGGCAACGAGCTCGTAGATCGGTAGGTGATCATGACGCGCGGATAGGGCTCCAGTACGGCGCTCTTCTTGCGGCGCGCGCGCCGAGTCGCTGACGAGACGAGATTGACGAAACAGCAGATAAGAACAAGAGCCCATGCGGTCAGGTCCATCTGCGGTAAAGCCTGCGATCGGGTCGACTCGATAGCGCACGAGCCGCACAGCTTCGCGATCTCGGCGCTCTCGCATCCGTAGCAATTCCATGCCTCATTGCAGCGCGGACACGTATGGGCGCGAGAGCTCATGGCTTTTCCTCAAAGAGGTGAGAGGTGAGAGGTGAATGGCTCAGGCTGCACACGAGGAGGAGCCTTCGACGACGCGAAACGGAAACGCGTTTCCACCAAGGCCAGCGGCGCAAGCATCTCGGTTTTCTTTGGCAAGGCACTGGCGCCGCTCGCGATTCTTGACCGTCTTGGCGCGCAAGCGAGCGAACATCCAGTTGTACCAGATGAGGGCGAGCTGCTGCCCGGCGCCCAGGTCGAGCGGTTCGGCGAGCTGCTCGGCCGGAAACGGGACACCTTCAGGCCGAACGATGTTGCAGTCGGGGCATGACGCGACCAGGTTGTCGTCGGCGTGCTTGCCCCCATCTCGGCGCGGCACAACGTGATCGACCTGGAACGTGTCCTTGGTGAGCACGCACCGACACCACGTGCAGTAGCCACGGCTCCGAATCACGAATGCGCAGCGATGCGCAGGGCCGAACCTGCGCAAGCTGCACCAGGTCGAAGACCGCGCCACGAACGATCTCGTGCGTGGCGGTCAGCTCTCGGTGTGGGGCGGCGGCGGCGGCGGGATGGGGCCGGGGAGAGTGTCGCTTGCCTGGTGGATCCCGCGCATCACACGCCAGACCTCGGTCATCATGTCGACGGCCTGCGCCTCGATCTCGTTGTCGCCGGCGTACCCGTCGGCCGCCAGGGCCATCAGGATCGAGACATCGGTCTCGGTCGTGTTCTCGTCGATGCTTCCGTCGAAGCCGGAGGCTTCGAGAGCGAGATTGGCGCGAGCGATCAGATCGGCGTTGAGCTTGGACATGCGACCTACGCTACTTCAGCCAGGCCGAGAAAGTCTAGAGAGAGCGACTGAATCTTCGTGGGTTCCCGGCCGCAGGCTGCCCCGGAGGCGGGCCCCGAGTTGTCGAAAACCTCACAATTCACGGGGCCGCGCCTCCGGCTGATCCGAGGGGGATTGTCCTAGGTCGTGTCCTAGGACAGCCATTACCCGCCTTCTTCCACAGCGCGATGTCCTTCCTGTACTTCTCGAGCTCCGCCGGGCGCCTCTTCTTCAGCTCCGCGAGTCGCGCGCGGAGCTTCCCCGCATAGACCTTGGTCTTGACCTTCGTGTGCACATCGATCTTCGTCATGGTGAACTCCTCCGATGCGAACATCGTGAGCTACAGGGTCCAGGGCCCAGGCCCTGGCGGGGTGCAGGGGCAGAGCCCCTGCGCGATCTTCACTCGGCGTCGGCGACGTGTCCCGGGAGAGACGGCGCGACGGGCGGCAGAGCGGGCTTCTTGGGGGCCTGGACGATCGCGAGAACCTCGCGAACGCTGGCCGGGAGCAAGGCGACCGCGCTGGCCTCGCCTGCGATCGCGCGCAGGAGAATGAGCGCGTCGTCGCGCTGCGGATCCTTGGGGGCGTTCGGCGTGGCGGCGCGAGCCGTCAGGAGCTTGACCATCTCCCGGATGCGACCGGGCCGCACCGGCGAGGGGGTGCCGGGAGTCACGCCGTTCATCGTCCGGGAGCGAGTGTGCCCCTTCTGCCCCTTGGCGGCGGCGAAGCGCTTCTCCAGCTCCACGTCCTGCTTGTCGTGGTCGCCCTTCTTGGCGACGTCGAGCGCGACCCGCTGGACGATCCTTCGGTCGTCGAGCGCCTTCAGCACGGTCGGACTGCACTTCAAGATAGAGATCAGCTTCTTCAGCCCGCCCCGGCTCTTGATGCCGACCCAGGCCATCACGTGCTCCTCGGGGGAGCCCTTCTCCATCAGACGATGAGCCGTCCAGGCGCGCGCCGAGGGCTTCCAGTCGAGGATCCTGGAGTTCTCGATGGCGACCGCCTCCTCGAGCTCGAGATCGGTCTCGAAGAGACGGCTGCGCGCCAGCATCTTGAGCGCCGGCGCGCCCTTCGCTTCGCGCCTCGCCCCCAGCGCGCGGTAGACCTTGGTCGTCTGCCGGCCCGTGACGACCGGAAGGAACTTCAGCCCGGACCACTGCCCGTACCCCTCCCCCTCGGGGAACGAGCAGTGAGCGTTCAGGTAGATGACCGGGCGCGCCTCCTCGGGACGGAAGCAGACAATCTTGGTCTCCTCGATCTCCTCGCAGGCGCGGACGTCGCGGAGCGCATCGATCCGGGCCGAGAGCTTCGGGAAGATGTCCTTCAGCCAGTCGATCCGATCCTCCTCCGTGACCCCCACGCCGTCGAGACCGATCACGAACAGCCGGAGGGGGTCCACCGCGTTGGACCCTGGCCCCGCACTCATTCCGTCTTTCTTGAGATCGCTGTACGACATCTTTTTCTCTTGCTCCTCGCTCTACCGTAAGGACGGGAGCTGAACTGTCAAGAAACTATTCTTGAGTGCGCCCGTTCGGGTCACTTTCTCACTTTGCTAGAAAATGTCAACATTCTCCTTAGGGGGCCCTAAGGAATATCGAGATCGATCAAGCTGCTGCGGACGACCGGCAAGCAGCGCGCGGTCAGGTACCCGAGCACGGCGGGCAAGGCGACTTGGTTGCCCGGCGTGAGGGTCTGCCTCTCGAGCTCCTCGGGCGCGAACCAACCGATGCCTTGGCCCTCCTTCGGCACGGGCACGCCACGAAGCGTCGCCAGGTAGAACGACACCGTCACGCCGGCCGAGTGGACGTGCCCCGACCAGATCGGGAGCTCCTCAACCTCGGCGTCAGCGCACTCGATCTCTTCTCCAAGCTCACGCCGGAGCGCTTCGCGCGGCTCCTCTTCAGGCTCGACCTTCCCGCCGGGAAACTCCCAGGCGAACGCGAACGTCTTGCCGGCGGGGCGCTGCGTCAAAAGAACTCGCCCCTCGTGCACTACCACTGCGCCTACGACGTCCGAGACATCCTTGGCGTACGCGCGCGCAACCTCGTCGCGAACGCGTTCAATCCGCCTGCGCCCAGGCGGGGTCGTTCCAAGCGACACGACCTCAAGGCATGCCGCGGAGACACTCGTCACAAACCAGTACACACGATCGCGGCCAGCGAATTTTTTCCGCGGGTTCCTGAGATCTCCGGCCATCTCGAGAACGTCACCCGGCACGACCACGCCAGGGCGCTCGTACCAGCCGCGCATCCCCTTGTTCCAGAAGCGGCGGGTAAGGCCGCCGGGGCTCCTACGATCCGGGGTCACCGTGGCGATCCACGTCGTCCTGGGCACCATGTCCAGCGCTGCCTGGTTCTCGAGGCAGCCGTCCTCGACCGCCAGGCGGACGAGCTCGAGACCGCTCGGGGGCTGCGCGCCCCCGACCCCCGCGCCAGGGCCTGGGCCCTGGACCCCGGGCTCACTGCGTTCGCTGGAGAGAGATTTTGCGCCCTCGGCCGCGCCGACTGCGCCGTCATCCGTCGCGGCGCCGTCGAGTACCTGTCCCGTTCCGTTGCAGTCGAGGCACTTCCGCCAGCCGTCGGAAGCGCGGCGCTTGCCGTCGTCGTCCATGACCCGGAGCTTCCCGAGGCCCCCGCACGCGCCGCACACGCTCTGCACCTCGGATGGCGCACTGTCGCGCGAGTAGTCAGCGGCATCGACGACCGCACAATCTTCAGTTGTCATCGTCTTTCGATCCTTCGAAGAACTTTTCCGCAAACGCCCAGTCCTGCTCGCTCATCCACGACACGTCCGGAAGCTTTCCTGAGAGCATCCACGCCTTGAGCGCGACCGCGGCCGTATCGAGGACGCGAAGGCTGCGCTCGTCGAGCTCCACCGCGGCCGTCTTGGTTGCCGCCGGGATCACGTGCGCACCATGGCGTAGCGCGAACCGCTCGCGAGCTGCGGGGCCGCGGAAGGCGCGGGGGCGTAGTCGTTGGCCGTTGCCGCGGAGGGCGACCACGAAACCAGACCGTTCGAAGCCGACGGGAGCTGGTAGGCCGAGCTGACACCCCCCAGCGCTCCGTGACTCGCCTGGCTCGAGAGCGATGTCGCGTCGACTGACACGCCGGGCGCCCGCCGCATGAGGAGCGCCAGGATCATGGTGAGGATCTGCTCGATCCGGACGAGGATCCCCTCCTGACGAGGGCTGAGGCCCGATGCAGCCTGCGACATGACCTGCGCCGGCGCGTAGCCGGGCATGACCTGCGCCGGCGCATAGCTGAGCGACTCCTGCTGCGCCGGGAGGGACGGCGCGTATCCGGGGGCCGCCATGTAGCGAGCCGCGTTTCCGCGAGCACGGAGCACCTGGGCGACCAGCGTGTCACACGCCTCCGCCTGCCGAGGCCCGAGGCGCTTCGCGCCGATGGCCAGGCGCGCGACCGCACGCCCCGCCAGGAGAGCCTTCTTCTCCGTCATCGTGGGGTCGAAGCACCCGGCCGTCGTGTGAGCGATCACCGCGTTGCGGGTGCGAACGTCGAGCGCGGGAACCTGGAGGAGCATCGGGCCCGTGGTCTGAAAGTCGTTCATGCCAGGATCCTCCTGCACGACCCGCGCCAACGCATCGCTTTCATCGAAACGAAGATTCTCAGAATCGAACACGGCTACATTCTCGCTTTGTTACGCTCTTCGTTACGCCGACTGTTACGAACACCGTAACCTACCCCGTAACATCTTGCGCGTTCGCGGGCAAGCGACTATGGTAGACATCATGGAGAGAGCAACCGCGAAGAAGCCCGCGCGCAAGCGCCAGGCAACGTCCGATTCGGCGAGCGAATCGCCGAAGGCGAGAAACTTGAGCGTCCCGAGGCACATGCTTCGGATGATCAACGAGCTCAGGGAGGCTTCTCCAGTCAGGACCGACGCGATGCGACCCGCGTGGCAGAACATCGCGGTAGAGGCGCTCCGTCTCGGGCTCCTCGAAATCGCGAGACGAGAAGGCGTGACCCTGACTCCTCGTCCCGAGAAGGGAGAGCTGTCATGAGCCTAGACCCCAACGAAGAGCCGGATCTCGCACCGTCCACGGTTCCGAGGAGAAAGGAACCACGCGTTGCGTCAACCCACCGCACCCTCGCCTGGCACGGAGCATCCCACGCGGGACGCATCCGGCAAGGAAACCAGGATCGTTTCGGCATCGATTCCGAGCGCCGGCTCTTCCTGGTCGCGGACGGGATGGGAGGACACACGGGAGGCGAGATCGCCGCCGAGATCGCGGTGGAGACCATCGCCAGAGAGATCGCCAAGCGGCCCCTGGCCGGGAACGCGGAGCGTGACGCCTACCGCGTTCGCGACGCCATCAACGTTGCGAATGACGAGATTTGCAAGGCCGCGAGGCTGGACAAGAAAATCGACAAGATGGGCACGACGGTCGTCTGCCTGCTTGTTTGCCAGGACGGCGCTGTCGTGGCTCACCTGGGAGACAGCCGCGTTTACCATGTCCGCGACGGCAACCTTCGTCTCGTCACGAAGGACCACAGCCTCTTCAACGAGCTGGTCAGCCAGGGCAAGCTGGAAGAGAGAGACAGGAAGGACTTTCTGTTTAGCCACGTGATCTCCAAGGCGCTAGGCACCGGCACACGGTCTGCCTACGCCGATGTAGCGATCTTTGATCTCCAGCCTGGCGATCAAGTTCTTCTTTGCTCCGACGGGCTCCACGGTCCCCTTTCGGACGACGAGATCCTCGAGCTCCTCATGTTCACGCCGGATGCTACCTCGGCCGCAGAAGGTCTCGTCGACGCCGCAAACGCCGCCGGCGGGCCGGACAACGTCACGGCCGTCGTCGTTCGGTTCGAGTAGGCGCCGACGTGAACGCGACGAGCGTCCTGCGAATCGAGCTCCGAAGGATCTCGTTTGTCGATGACAACGCGCGCGGACGTTGCATGACGAGGACGTAACATGAAAAACACGCTCGTCGAGCTCTTCAGGTCAGAGTCGAATACGATCGCCGACGCGCTCGAGCGCGTCATGGAGAACTACAGCTCGCGAAAGAACGCCGCGATTGCTCTCCAGGTCCCCGAAGCCCTCTTGCAGAAGGGCACTTCACGAAGCAGCTCTTTGCGCATGACGAAAGCTGCCCTGGCCACCATCGGGCGCCTGACGGGACTCGACACGAGCCGGATGGGAGGCTGACATGAAACAAGCGGAAGCCGCCTGCGAGCGTACGGATTCCAGGTCCGTGGCGCTGCTGAAGGATATCATGCCAACGATCGAGATCTGCCCATGTGTCCACTGCGAAGAGGACGCACGGAAGAGTTGCGCCTTTAGCATCGTCCAGTGGAGGTCGGATGGCGCTTACTGGGCTCCGTGGCGACGCAACGCAAGCGGCCCGAGCATGGCCGACGGGTTCTACGCTGAGCGGGCCGACGCGCACGCGTTCGGGCCCCAGCACTGCGCGAGGATCGGGCACGTCTACTTCGTTGTGACCGCGCTTTCTCCAGAGGAGAACGCGAATGTGATCGCGTCGCTCAAGCTACACGCCAAAAACAAGGATCAGAAAAAGGGTCAACAATGAACGCACTTCTTCAGCGCTTCAGCCGGCCGAAAGTCTTCCTGGTCGTTGTCCACTGCCTGGAGGCGCGACAGGCCCAGGAGGCCGTTCACGTCGCCATGACGAACGGAGCGGACGGGGTCTTTCTGATCTCGCATGGTGATCTCTCCAGCGACCACGTCGTGCAGCTCGCAGACGGCGCGGTGCGCGCCGGCGTATCTTTCGTCGGCGTGAACCTGCTGGGCCTCACCGCGCTCGAGTCTCTTGGCGCCATCGGGAGCTCTCTCGTGCACGGCCTCTGGTGTGACGATGCGGTCGTGAGGGACCATGACAGGCTACACACCCTTCTCCACGCCTCCGAGTTTCGCCGCTTGCGCCAGGACTTCGCCTGGGACGGCCTCTACTTCGGCGGCATCGCGTTCAAGGGCGGCCGCGGGGTGCCCCACGAGGCGCTGGGTGCCACCGCCAGGCTCGCTCGCGACTCGGGCGTCGACATCGTCACCACCAGTGGACCGCGCACCGGGGCGCCTCCGACGCGCGCCAAGATCGCCGCCATGCGCGAGGCCCTTGGCCCCGACGCGCCCCTCGCCATCGCGTCGGGCGTAGGTCCGGAAAACGTGGCCCTGTTCCTCGACCTCACGGACGTCTTCATCATCGCGTCCAGCCTCGAGACGGCCCACGGCATTCTCGACGCGTCTCGCGTCCGCGCCACGGCTGACGCGATCCACGGGATCGAGAGCCGCGCCAGGGGCTCTGCCACCGCCAGGGCCTGAGCCCTCGACCCTTCAGCTCACTGCCGTTCGCGAGGAAGACATGAATCGAGACCAAAGAAGACGAGAAGAGTCCCGCCGGCGACGCACAAGCGCCGAGTTGAACCTCCAGGAGAGGCTGATTCAGGCGGTACGCCGGCCGCCATCGACAGACTGGAGCGTCGAGGTAGAAGAGACCGGCGAGCTGCCGCAGGGCGACAACAATGCCGTTCTCAAGTGGATGAACGACCGAAGAGTGGCCATCGACCAAGGAACAGCCATGTTCGTCGAGCACCACGACACCTCACGGCATGCCCTCGTGGTGCTCGAGAGCGAGATCGGCTCCAATAAAAAGCTCACGTTTTTTGCAAGGGACATCTCGGCTCTCGCCCGCGAGCTGCGCGGAAAGCAAGGAATGGCGATCACGGTCGCGGCACTCAGCGGCAGACTCGTGATGGTCCTTGCGCCGCACGGCTGCACGCCCGTCATCGCCTCTCGCGAAAGAGGATTCTCCGTCACGCCGGCCTGCTCCACGCTCCCGAAGGAGCCTTCATGAAGATCTTCGACGGCTTTCTCTACTTCCTTTCCGGCGTCATCTTCCTTGCCGCGGTCACCTACGCGGCCTACCGGAAAATGCACTGTCGATCCAAGCGGCAGGTGAGGCTCCTCCGCGCCGTGCGCATCGACCTCGACGAGGCACGCGCGGCTCTCACTCACCTGTCGGCTCCGTGCAGGCCATGGGCGAGCGCTGCGTCCGAGCGCATGGCGATCTTCAGCGCCATGGACGACGACGAGGTCCTCACGCGCTCAGGCATCGCCGCACTCATCGAGCATGTCGCCTCTATGTTCAGCATCCTCGACAGGGGCATGACCTCTCTGTCCGATGCACTGTCGGAAGACGATCTTGCTACCATGGCCAGGTTCGCCACCATCGTGACGCGCCTCACCTTCAACGCTCAGACGCTCCACCTCACCTTCTTCGCCCTCCAGCGCGAGATGCGCGAAGAGCCCGCGAAGTCGTGAACCCGCCAGGGGCTCTGCCCCCGGCACCTCCGCCAGGGCCAGGGCCCTGGACCCCGCGGCTCACGGCGTTCGCGGAGAACAATCATGAGCTGGCCGAGTTGCGTCTCGCGGCGTATCGCGGATCTTGCCCTCCGCGAGGAGCTCTGCACGGACCTTCCGCCCGGCCTCGTTGATCGTGAAGACGCGAGCGCGTAGCGTCCCGAGCTCGTAGGCAGCAAGCTGGCGCGCCGCGAAGCCTTCCGGCGTGCCGCCCCATTCGATCAGCGCAAAGGGGCGGACATGAACCCCCATGTGCTCACCGCGAGGAATTCGCACCGACGCGTCTGGATGCGATCGCCACGAAGCGTCAAGAAGATCTCGCTCCAGCAGGGTGAGAACGTCGGGACTCGTGAAGTCAGCCTTCGGCCGTGTGAACATCAGTGCACGTTACAACGTTCGCGAGAAAGACGCGAGCGCCCAGCGCCGAAAAGCGCGCGCTGTGGTAGTCTCCGAGTCGAGGAGATGCCATGCACACCATCGAAGAAAACAAAAATCCAAGCATCGACGCACAGATCAAGGACTGGGAAGAGGTCGCCCAGCGCGCCAAGGAGAAGATCTCGACGCTGCGCACGCTGCGCGATCGGTTCCCCGATGCCGAGATCGTCGCCTCGCACTACTTCACCCCGGGCCCCAGGTACGTCTCCAAGGCAGCTCACGAGGTCGTCACCCACTACGATCCGACCCGACGGTACCAAGCAGGCGTGAGCGGCACCTACTCCATCGGGTGCCTGTATCTCGAGACCGAGGGCGGTGGGCGGATCTACTCGGGCCGCCCCGTCGACGTCGTCGAGGGCTTCGCGAGGTTCCAGGCGCCTGGCTACCGCGGGACGCTCACTGACGCCATGCGGTCGACCACGAAGGCCGCCGAGGAGGCGGTCGCGATCGAGCTGAAGAAGGAGGCGGAGGAGAATGCCCGAACGGCCGCGGAGAAGGAGCGGGAGAACGCGCAGTGCGTCAGACTCATCGAGTCGCTCGCCGTCGGGCAATCCAGCACCTAGCCAAGGAGCCGGCGGGCAGATGCCTGCCGCATGCCGCAGTGGCCGTCGGACGGTAGCAAGAAAACTTTCTTGACAATTCTCCGTCCAGGCCCAAGATGGTGCTCATGAAGCGAGCCACCACGAAGCGATCCCTCCCACCTCCCCACGCAACGCAGATCGCCTGCCTCGTGGCCACCAAGGCGCACGAGGCGGCCAAGGCCAAGGTCATCCTCGAGATCGCCAAGCGCGGCGAGTCGGCGCGCGACGCGATCGAAGCCGAGGTAGACCTCTGGGTTCTCTTCGGCGTGCACATCGCGACCGAGAAGGTGATGGTCGCGTGGTGCCTCGAGCACATGAAGGCGTATCGGCCCGACTACGCGGCGGTCCTGTCCGGGCTCTCCAGGGTCGCGTTTGCAGACCCGAACAAATGGGCGGAGCTCGTCCGCATCAGCGCCGGGCTCGCGGCATGACGCAGTCATGAGGCTTCTGTGAGAAGGGCCACCGACTACCCACTGTAACCTTGCTGGCGAGACGCGCATCATGCCCGACGGCCCCCGAGGTCGCCGGGCTCGGGCGCGTGAGGCACCCCATGACGACGAATACGACCGAGACGATCCCGCCGCCCCCTCCGACCCTCCGTGCTACTCGCCCCGGAGAAGAAGGCGCCGCAAAGCGCGCTACCCAGAGCTCGCCTCCGCCGCCGGTCTGCATCCTCTGGCCGAAGGAGCGCTAGGGGCTAGGGGCACCTGTGCCCGGTTGCTCAAGAAAACTTTCTTGACGAATTGGCAGAGTCGCCCTACGCTGGTTGACGTCGCAGCCGCACGAGGAGGCCAGCATGCTCGATGGCGAAGTGGACGCTCTTCGGGAAAAGAAGACAGCGTCGCCCACGCGAGAACACTTCCGCGGCGTCCTCTGGCGACGCGACCCCGTCAGCGTGCCCGAAGGCGAGCTTCATCGCTACACCGTCGTCGGCATGCTGGTGACGGATCGGCCCCTTCGCGTTTGCTCTGACGAGACCGCGATTGACGGCACGGTTACAGGCGTCGCTGAAGCGCTTGAGGGTGCCCGCCACGTGAGGCCGCGTGACCTCCTGGGCGATGCTAACAGCGTCCTCATGTCGCTCGATACGTCATGGCCGCACCTGCCGCCGGTTGGCTGATGGTTGACCTGGCCTTGCGTCAAGAAGTTAATCTTTACAAAACCTTCGGCTGTGCTCAAGATGGCTGGATGGTCTCAAGAGAGAGCGCGATCCGCGTCACATGGAAGAGCTCGCCCGAGGACCCCTCGGACTTCACCCCGCAGACGCCGGCCATCTGGCGCGGGAGGTACTCCACCCTCGCCACGCTCCAGAGGCCAAAAATCGCGCTCACGAACGATCCGCTCTACGTGGCGATGTCGGCGCTCCGGGAGATCGCCGTCCTTGCCCAGGCGGCCGGTCGCGAAGACGCGGTCTCCGTCGCCCTGCGATCCTTCAAGGATCTGAAGCGCGTTGGAGCCAACGCATCCGTCGATTCCAAGAGGGCACGATGAAACGCAAAGACGCGTTGAGCGCGATGGTGTTCGCGGGGTACCACGACGACCACCGCGGCTGGGCGCGACTGTTCGTCGAGAACAGAATCGCAAAAGACAAGGCCGAGCAGGCTTTCCGGGATGGCGCACGCGCAAGAGCGAAGGGGATCGGCTGCGGCTGTTACGAGTGCAAGGAAGCCGAAAAAGCGAAGCTCCAGGCCATTGCAGCGCCCGTTGGCGCGACTATGGCACCCGCCGAAGAGGCCGAGGCTCGGCCTCCCGCAGGAGGTGCGCTTCTTGCGCTCATGGCTGCTCGGCAAGCAGAAAAAGAAGAGAGCGGCGAGGCTGATCGTTTTCGTGAATCCCATGAGATCTCTGGCTCGACGAAGCCTGCCGTGATGCCCGTGGATTTGCAGGAGCTGAAGGCCATCGTCGCCAAGCTCTGGCCTGACACCGCAAAGAAACGAAGCGTGCCCGACGGAAAGGTCGAGGTGTGGGCGCTGCCGCATGGCGCACTGCACGGAACCTGCGCTCGCGGAGACGGGCCACCGTACGCGCTACGCGATGCCATGGGGGATCTCGCGTGCCTCATCGATCTGGAAGCGACAAGCCCGAAGGCCCCGCCCGTCATCGCTTGGCGCAAGCGCTTGCATGTCCACCGATCCCAAAGGCCCAAGGGCGTCGTCGCGGTCGCAGAAGGCCAGGCGCGGCAATGAAGCGCACCGAAGAATGTCCGTCGTGCGGCTCGACCTCGCCGCGCGCGCTGATCGGAAAATCGCCGCAGTGTCAGAACGCCGCTGGATGCCGCGCTCGTGCGCGCAAGCGCGAGGCTGCGCGGGTTCGCATGCTGGGGCTCTTCTACGGTCGCGTCACCCAGATGATGGACAAGCGCTGTGGAGGGGTTCACCGGCCAGCGCTCATCGCTGGCATTCACAGGCTCGGGAGACAACGAGCCGACGAGCTCACAAGAGACAAGCGGCGCGCGGAAGACTATGCAAAAGAAGAGGAAGGATTTCCACCTCTCAACGCCGCGAGTCCGTCATGAAGAGGGACCTCCGCACCACCATCCTCGTCGAACCGGCTCCTGCGCCCACCGCGCCACCTTCTGCGTGGGAGGCAATGACGAGCCCTCTGCCACTCCAGATCCCTCTCTTTCGCCTGGTTCGCACCGGCTCCAGGTACGCCGTTCATCGCGAGGGCGATGCCCGGCCTGGAGCATGGATCCCCGACGACGCCGCCCTCCAAGAAGGATGGTCGGAGGTCTTTCCCGAAGACGAGGCGCGCTCGCTCCTGCCCCTTCTCCGCAGCCGCGCCATGCCCGGCCGCACCGGCGCGTCCCCTACGTCTGCTGACGGCAAGCTGATCGAGCGCGCCCGCCAGTGCCTGGGGTTCCGCACCGTGGCCGAGCTCGCCGTCCACCTCGAGATCCACGAGAGCGTTCTCTCGCGCGCTCGCCACGGCACGCTCCCCCCCGCTCACCGCAAGACGCTCGAGAAGATCGTGAAGAGCAAGAGCGCCAGGGGCTCCGCCCCCGGCACCCCCGCCAGGGCCTAGGCCCTCCCTGGACCCGCAGCTCACGATGTTCGCGCCAAAAGCGCGCTGGCGCAGCAGTCAGCGCGAAGAACCGGCACGCACATCGGTCATCAAGAAAATAATCTTGACAAGCTGAACGACGGGCCTAAGCTGGGCAAGCCATGCACAAGGTTGTCTACCACTCCCGCTTCGGCCTCTTCAACCTCTCCCAGGCGGCCCTTCGACGCCTTCATGCCGAGGGCGTACAAGGTATCGTCATCGACGATTCTACGTTTTACGCGGACGATATCTGTCGTCACGATCCGCGCCTTGTTGCTGTCGTTGAGGAGATGGGAGAACGCGCTGGAAGCGATCTCAAGATCGCCCAAACCTCCTACCCCGCCTACCAGATCCACGTGAACGACGGGAAGGAGAAGGTCTGTCACGCCCAGGCTCAAGGAGAGTGGATCTTTATTCTCGCTTCGGAAGAAGCTGCGGCGGCAGACGCTAAACTCCGACACGACCTCGCCGAGGCGAATAAAGAGATCTGCGCGCTGCGCGCTGAAAACGAGGCTCTGAAGGCGGCAAGGCAATGAGCCCGAAAACAAAAAGCCAACGCGCTACAGGCAAGGCATGTGGCGAACGTGAGCATTCGCAAAAGCTGATGAGCTGCGCCGATAATGAGACGCCGTGTCGAATTACGATGGGATTGCAAAGTGGATGCTGATCGCCAGTCTCAGGGGCATCCTCTTCTGGCCGAAGAAAAAGCTGTCGAGCCTTCTGGGTGGCCCGATGGGTTTCCTGGACGCCCAGCAGTGCGCTGCGCTCGCGCGATGGCCAGGGATTCGACGCGTGGAGCCCGTGGGCGAAAAGGAGGTCCTTGTCGTCGTCGACGGCGGCTACGACGGCAAGCGCGGGTCCATCGACGTCGAGGTGCTGTACGCTCCGCTGGCAAGGCTCGTCGTTCTCCGCGAGCAGCACATCTTCGACAACGCCCACGTAGCGCTCCAGAAGCGCGCCAGCGCGAACCACTGGCCCTGGGACGAGAAGGCCATCCACGCAACGGCCGCGAGTTACGGGTGCGTCTTCGCCCGTGGCGGTGTGTCGGTCAGCGCAGAGGGCCAGCCTGACGCCGGCACGATCGCCGAGGCCGCTCTGCGCGTGGCAAGCGCCTGTCGGGCGATCGCTGGCCTGGCCGGCTGAAAGAAGAATCAATCGTGCGGATCTCTCTGACGCCAGGTGCCCCTCAGACGAACTTCACGCTCGGGGCAATGCACGGCACGATGGACGTCCTCGACTTCGTGCGGAAGTACCTTGGAGGTGGAACGGGGATTTGCCTCGACCCACATGCCCCCGTGACGTGCTTCTTGCTCGGGGTCACGCTTTCGGGAGGGGACACTCTCGCCGTGGCAGCCTCGATGCTCGACGCCGAAAGGCTCGCCAAACCGCGACGGCCCGATCGCGTGCGAGCTCCACGGGGGCGAAAGGCAAGATTGGCGACTGACGCCGGAACGATCGCCGCTCTGCCCGTAGCGAGCTCACGCCAGGCGATCGTCACGAAGACGAAGGCGTCAAGAAAACTATCTTGACAACCTTGGGCAGCGGGCCCATTCTGTAGCCCATGGACATCAAGGCCATCAGGAACGCCGCCAGCCACGTGACCCTCGTCACCATCGTCGATCCGGTCACGCGTGAGCTGTACGGGACAGCGAAATCCGCGCTGGACGAGACGGCGACGCTTCGCCGCGTGTCCCTCTTCTACAGGGGGACGGGCCGGTACGTCCTGACCCAGGAAGAGCGCGACGTGTCGCTGGGCGTCCTCCGCGCTCGCTTCGCGGCTCGCTACGAGGCCGCATAACACTACACTGCACGTAGCACGCAGCACAGAGGAGATTCGACCATGATCCGAGGCGTATGCCACACCGGCCCGGTGCGCGAGCGAACCCTTACCGCGGCTCACCGAAAAGCAAAGCTGCCGGCGTGGGTGACCACCGATCTATGCGACGCGGTGCTGTCTGTGAATCCGGCGATGGCCGTCAAGGAGTCCGCGACCGCACACCGTGCCGCTGGGAGGATCACCGATGCGTCGATGCTGGAAAGCGAGGCGCGTGCGTTCGGCGTGCTTCCGCGAGCGAACGGCGAGGGGTGGGCAACCACCGAGGCGACCACGCGCGAGATGGCCGCCGCGCGCCTGGCCAAAAACGGACATGAGCCCGCAAAAGAGACCCCGTCGGAAGCCTACGGCGAAGCGCTCAAAGGATTCCAGAAGAGGCTCGATGATGACGCAAGCGCTCTCGCTAAACGCTATCGCGAGCAGGTCATGGTACCTGCGTGCCGCAAGCACAGGTTAGGCTTCGCCGTCATCCAGGGAGACTTCTGGTTCTACCCAAAGTCGACCGGCTACGATCTGCACGACAATCTAGGACGCAACGTCTCAAGCTCTGAGTACATCGAGTTCTCGGGCTACAGCAAAGCTGCGCAGGCTACGCTGAAGCCCATCCTCGACATGCTCAACACGAACGCGCAATACAACCAGTGCTTCGGGTATCTGATCGAGGACATCGAGCCATGAACACACGCACCAGGATCACCCTCAGCCCGACCGAGATCGCCCACCACGCCGCAGGCGGGCCCCTTCGCGATCGCGTGCGAGAATCCGCCCGACGGGCAGCGGCCGAGATCGGCGCCATGCCCAACGAGCTCATCGAGCTCCTCGCCCCGGGCGAAAGCCAGACCGACGGCTTCGCGCCCGCCCCCGGCCTCCTCCTCGAGACCCTCAGGCCCGCGTCGTGACGATCTGGGAAGCTCTTTCGCCTTACAAGATCCCAGCGGAGCAGGTACGTCCGTTTCTTTTTCTGCTGATCCGCTCCGAGAGCAAAAAGGCCGAGGCGTCCAGTCCAGAAAATGTCGAATTTTGGCAAACCATGCGATCGAAGCACTCCTCTGGAGCGGCCCTCTCTGACGTAGAGGTCGACACGATCTCAGAAAAAATTCGCTCTGGAGACTACAACAAGAACATTCGGGCATGGGGTGGCAGAATCCCGCCGTCAGCCTGATCCGCCCACGAGAAAGCGAAGCAACGAAACCATGGAAAAAAATCTCTATCTCTTCGTCTGGCAGAACGTCCTCTGCGATCACTCCGCCGGAGTCATGTTCGCGCTGGCCCATGATGCCAACGAGGCCCGCGAGCTCCTCCGGCCCGGATGGAGGGATCGCAAGATCTTCCTCTCCGTCCGTCCGCCGGCTGGCGTCAAGCTCCCCGCTCGCGACTCGAGCGACATCGAGCTCGACAAGGACCCGGAGATCGTCACCGAGCCCAAGGGCTTCTCTGTTTCGGGCGGCGGCTGACCATGGCAGCGCGCACGCTGTCGCCCCTCGACCAGGCCATCCGCGGGCTTCACGCCCTCGGATGCGGCGACAGGGACAACTACGCCAGGCTCGCCCAGTTTGCCCGAACTGGCCGAGCAGGTCTCACGGTCACTCCAGCTCCTGGAAGCCCATGTCACGGGTGCGCATGCTCTGCGATGTGCTCGGGCGTGCCCGACGACACGCGCAGGTGCTGTCCGTGGTGTGGGTGCCCGACCTGCGGGCCGAAGCTGCCGGTCAAGGCTCCCGTCGAGATTCTCCGGGCGGCCCTCCGAGACTACGAAGAGGCAGCGACCGACGCCTACATCGCCTACCGCCCCTACGAACCTGGTGCAGGCGACATCTTTCGCCGCTACCTCGCCCTTCGGCGGTGCTGCGACTCGCTCCTGCACGTCCTCGCTGGCGCGAACGACGTAAGCGTCGAGGAGCGGGACAGCGTCGCGGCCGAAGTGAAGCGAGCCTCCGCCTACTGGTCGATCCCGGACAGCGAAGCAACGGCGCTTCGCGACGACATCCTCCTCCGCCTCTGCGACGAGCCAAGCCAGATCCCGGCGCGAGCATTCAAGTTCAGATGGACCTGGCGTCCAGAGCGAGGCGAGACCATCGAAAGCGGCGAGCCGGAGGGCGGCTGCAACTGCAAAAAGTGCTGCCCGGAGGAAGGGCGATGAATACGACCGAGGCCAGAGTCGCCGCGAACGAGGCTGCGCCGCAAGCGAATCCGGACGCCAAGACGTGCTGCGAGTGCAACGGTTCCGTGCTCGCGCTCGACCATTCCACCTGCGGGCACTGCAAGAACGCTGGCGTATGCCCGTGCTCCTGGACCGTCGACGAAGCAAGCGCAGATCGCCTACTGGACAAGATCGGCGTCTCAAAAGACGCCGCGAAGGACCCCGAGTCGTGGATCCGCGAGCTCGCAGGGCGCCTCCCGGCGTCGTTTCCCGAAGACGCGCTGGCCATCAACGTCTACCTCTCGATGGGACGCCTCACCTACGTGAAGCTGAGCGGATCATGCCTTGCTCGCGCGGCAAGCGCAGCCGCCATCCGTGAGGTGCGCTTGAACATGAAGCGCTGCGGGATGACGCGATACGGCAACAAGTATCCAGAGCGCTGGATTCGCGAGCTCGCGCTCCGTGTCACCGAAGCGCTCTCCGACGACGCGCGGACGAGCGAGGTCAGCCTGATGATGGGCAGGATCGTCCTCATCGAGCTCTGCTCATCGTGAAGTGCGCGTGCGGGGCGACGTCTGCGCCGGAACGCGAAGGGTGGTGCGGCACCAAGCACACTTCGAGCAACGAGCTACGTTCGCCAGAAATCGGAATTGTACAGTGGAAAAAGCCACTGCCGAGGATCGTCGTCTGGCGCGGGTACCTGACGCAGCACATTCGGGTGACGCTCGAGCGAACCGGCGACACGGACGCGCTCGCCGCCTGGGTGTGGACGCCTGGCAGCATGAAGCAGCCAAGCGGGCACCTGCTCGACCGAAGTGAGTGGGCGCGGGCAGCAGGGCCGCTGGCTGGCGAGATCCTTGCCGCCTACCAGCGTCTCGAGCGCCCGATCGGCCAAGAAAGGCTTCCTGGAGCGCATCAGGCAGGGTAAGCTCGGCTCCTACTACTCCAAGGAGACGACGATGGCGATCGCGATCACGACGAAGCGCACCGGACCAACGGGCCGCAGCATGATGCCCAAGATCACGGCGAAGGCCGGCGACCTGAAGAGCCTCACCATGAACCTCCCCGGAGGAACAGGGAGCCTCTCGACGGTTCGGGCCAGAGGCGAAACGAGGATGAGCGGGCGGGACGAGGACGACCACGCAGCCGTCGCCGTGGCTCTGGCCAAGCAGCTTGGGTGGACCGGCCAGCTTCTGCGCGCCGGGCTCCCGCATGGCGAGTACGTCTTCGTCGTCGTCGAGAACCTCGACAAGTGCGACGCGATCCCCATCGTCTGAGGCTCGGATCTCTTCGCATGCCTCGCCCGCTGCGGGCTCCAGCCATGGCCCGGGGCGCCGGAGCGGGCGCCACCCACCCAAGCCTCTGGATCGCCACCCATGATCAACCGATACCCCGGCAAATGCGCCACCTGCGGCGCCCGCGTCGGCGCCGAAGAGGGAAGCTACAGCCCAGAAGATCGCAAGATCTTCTGCAAAAAGCACAACCCTGCCGCGACAGCCGTCAAGGCGATCAGCGTCCGGTTCATCGGCGTCGAAGTGGCCTTTGCGCCGGTGGGGTTCCTAGGCAGCGAGGCGTTCGCGGCGTACCAGGCTGCGTGCGGGGGGTGTCGGTACGACAAGAACACCCGGAGCCAGAGGGCCAAGCCGAAGGATGCGGCGGCCACGATCGCGAATCTGAAAAAGGCAGGGTTCGAGGTCGATGCGCCGGCGGACGTGATCGAAAAAATGGAGGCCGCCGCCGACGCTCCCGCGGTGAAGGACGTGATCCTGGTGCGCATGGTCGGGGGCGAGGTCTCGATCGCCCCTGCGGCACACCTCGACGACACGTTCGTCGCGTACCAGAACGCGTGCAGCGGGTCTCGGTACGACAGGGAGACCGCGAGCCAGCGGAGCGGCGTCGACCTCGCGCCGGAGATCCTCCTGCGCCTCACGAAATCGGGATTCGCGATCGACGTGGACCCCGAGGTGGCCACGCGACTCGAGGCGCGAGCGAAAGAGCGCGCTCTGAACATCGTCGGCGCAGAAAGACGCGCGGACGAGGTCGACGCGATTCTGAAAAAGCGAGGACTCGGCCTGTTCCAGTATCAGCGGGAGGGATCGGCGTGGCTCGCGAGTCGTCAAGGCGGGCTCCTCGCCGACGACATGGGGCTCGGCAAGACGATCCAAATCCTCACCATGCTTCCCGACAACGCCTCTGTCGTCGTGGTGTGTCCTGCCGTCGCAAAGGGCGTATGGCAGCGAGAGACCAAGCGATGGCGCCCTGACCTTCACGTGACTGTGCTGGAAGGAGAAGGCAGCTTCCGCTGGCCTGGAGCCAACGAGATCGTCGCGATCAACTACGACATCCTTCCTGGCGACGTACCCGACACGGTGCTCCCTATCTCTTCGACCGTGAACGGCCCTGTCACGTGGATCCCGAGCGAGATCACGTCCGTCGAGAGCGCGAGCGTCAAGCGGGCCAAAAAGGGCAGCGTCGTTCATCCCGGTGAAAGCTTTTCCGTCTACGGCTCGACCGACGGGAAAAGCCCTTCTGTCACGTCCGGAGATCTCCTTGGGAACGGGACCGTTAACCGAGACGGCGCGCTCGTCTTCACCACAGATCCAAAGGAGTGGGCATCCAAGCCTTTCCTGGCCGTTGTCCGCAAGGCAGGCCCGACGGTGCTCAACGTCGGAGCTGTCGAGTCCTCGCTCGTGATCAAGAGCGCGAAGGATCACTTCCCCATTCCTGCCGGCGCGCGGCCCGGAACAATCCTTGTGGCTGACGAGGGGCACAACCTCGCGAACAGGAAGGCGACACGCACGAAAAAATACCACGCGATGCGCGACGTGGTGCGCGAAGGAGGGGGCCGTAACTTCATCCTCACGGCGACTCCCATGAAGAACAAGCCGCCCGAGCTCTGGGCGGTCCTCGTTGCGGCCGGGCTCGAGCGCGAAGCCTTCGGTAACTGGGACAACTTCGTTCGTCTCTTCAACGGAGAAAAAGACGAGTGGGATGTCATGCACTGGGGCGATCCCGAGCCCGAGGTCGCCGAGTGTCTCCAGAGGGTCCAGCTCCGCAGGATCAAGAAAGAGGTGCTGCCGCAGCTCCCTCCCAAGACATACCGCGTCGTCTCTGCCCCGATCGACCGGGCCACGGCAAAGGCCGGCGACGAAGCGCTTGCGATCCTTGGTCAAAAGGGCATCGATCTCGAGAAGGCCGTCGAAAAGCTCGAGGAGAGCAAGCTCACCTTCCGAGAGCTGTCTGCTGCGCGCGCTGCCCTGGCCAAAGCAAAATTCGCGACAACCCTCGAGCTCGTCAAGGAGTACGAGGCCGCGAACGAGCCCGTGCTGGTCTTCAGCGCCTTCCGCGGCCCTGTCGACCTTCTGGGCAAGCGCCCCGGGTGGGCAGCGATCACCGGCGACACGGATGCCGAAAAACGCACCGCGATCGAAGAGGCTTTTCAACGCGGCGAGTACAAGGGCGTCGCCTGTACGATCCGCGCCGGAGGCGTTGCGATCACCCTCACGCGGGCCTCCAACGTCATTTTCAACGACCAGGAGTGGAACCCCTCGCTCAACAACCAGGCCGAGGATCGGGCCTACCGCCTGGGTCAGACTCGCGGCGTGCTGATCACCCGCGTCGTCGCCGATCACCGACTCGACCAGCGCATCGACGCCATCCTCGCAGGGAAAGAGTCCTTGATCGACCAAAGCGTCGATGCGGCGCGAGTTATCCACATCGCGCCAGCGAAGCTCGCCGAGGTCGACTGGGACCAGCTCGAGGCCGACGCCAGGCCAGCCATCGCCATCGCACGCGCGGCGGCGCTCGAGGAGGCCGCCGCGCAGAGCGACACCGAGCGCGAAGTCGCCGGGCGCGCCAAGTCGTCTCAGGCCGATCGTATCAAGCGCTACGTCGCCGAGGCCACCTCCCGGCGCCGCAAGAGCCAGCCCGAAGAAGAGGAGCCGGATAGCGACGTGCGTCGCGGCCCCCTCACCGACGAGGAGTCCTGGGCCGCCAACGGCATCGTCTCGGTCGCCGAAGCCGATCCCGACCACGCCAAGGAAAAGAACGCGGAGGGCTTCTCTCAGTCCGACGGCGGGCTCGGTCACTCCATGGCCTACCTCCTGGGCGCCGACCTCGGGCTCACCCCCCAGGAGTGGAGGCTCTGCGTCGAGCTCGCACACCGCTACAAGCGCCAGATCGGCCCCTTCGGCGTCGCCCGCGAGAAGAAGAGCCGCGCCAAAAGCTCCGCCCCCGGAACCTCCACCAGGGCCTCAGCCCTGGACCCCGCGGCTCACGACGTTCGCGGGGAGCCTTCGAGCGACCTGCGGCAGCGAGCGACCGAGGGGCTCATCGCGCTGAAGCTCGCCGAGCAGGGCGGCTCTGCCACGGCCGCCGCCGAGGCCGAAGCGATCCGAAGAGACGCGACCCACGCTGGGCTCGACATGCCCGACGAGTCCACGATCACGAAAGCCGCGGAGATCCTCATGCCAGCGAATGAAGAAGAGAAGATCGGCGGTTCGCACGAGCCCGCCGCAGATGCAGGGGGAGGCTCGATGAACGGCTCCGCCAAGATCCTCCCGTACGACGCGACACTTCCAGCGAACATGGCGAGGATCCTCGGCGGAACCGGAACCGCAATCCGCGTTCCTGTTCTTGCACGGGAGGGCAACCTGTTTGTGCACGCTCCCGCAGGTTCCAAGCCTGGCGGCATCGTGCGCGTCCTGTCGCACGAACCGACTGGACTGATGCTCGACATCTTCTCGAGTCAGGCAGCCGCAGAGCGCGCAGCGCGCGCAATCTACGGCGCCCAGACTCGCGAGGTAGAGCGCGCCGCGAACGGCGACATGAACGCTCTCCGTGAGGTGCGCGCCACGATCGCGCTCACGAAACTCGAGACGATCAAGGCAGAAGGTCCTTTCCACTGGACGCCGAAGGCGCTTCACGACTGCTTCCATGCGCTCGACACGTTCTGGCTCTACTCGAAGCTCAACACGGAGCCCGATGCGTTCCTGACGAAGATCGCCACGCCCGAGACGCGCCGTGGTGCGCTCGTATACTGGCTGAAGGATGAGAGCGTGAACGAATCTGCGCGAGACGAAGCGCTGCGCGTCGCTGTCGCAGAGCACGTGGAGCTCGATCCGCTCGACAAGCTCCCGTCCGAGATCTTCACGTACGACCCGACCGACCCGAAGCAGGTCGAGCTCTCGCGGATGTCCGAAGCCAAGAAAGAAGCGTATCTCGCGAGCAAGCGCCGGTGGCTCGTGGTGACGCAGCCGGGCCGCGCAGAGAATGGCTGGCAACCTCTCCTCCTGGACGTCCTCCAGGTCAACGACGACGACACGGCGGAGGCCAACAAGCTCACCAAGAGCGGGCACACCGTCGAGTGGTTCACCGATGCCGAAAAGGCCGGCGCAGGTCACGCCAAGGTCGCTGCCAAGCTCGCCACCTGGGGCACCCCGAGCGAGGATCTTCTGCGCCGCCTCGACGCCTACGTCGAGCAGTACGGCAACGCCAACATCGCCGGCAAGATCGCCGAGCTCCTCAACGAAGAAGGGCTCCTCCAGCTCGTCTCTCACGACCCCGGCGTGAACCCCGATGCCCCGCGGCCCATCGACCTGGCCTCCGCCGCCGCGCGCCGCTTCCTCGGGAGCGACAACGCCGAAGAGCTCCGGCTCCGCAGGCTCACGCCCGCAACCCCCGAGCTCCTCGCCTCCCTCGTGAGCTACCTCCGCACCAAGGCCGAAAGTATGCGCGTGACCGACGATGCCCAGCGCGCCGCTATCACCCGAGCCTACCAGGAGCTCGAAGACGTCCCTGCTTCCGCTGCCCACGGCGTGCGCGGCGAGTATATCAGTGGCGGATCAAGCCTCCGCGACGTGTACCTGGCGCGCGCTGGCTCGTCCAACCCCGAGGCCGTCGTCAAGGCCGCTGCGCGGGACTACCTTCGCGCCGACCGCTGGGCGGACCTCGCCTCACGAAGCCCGGAGCTCGCCGCCCTTGGAGCGCTCCCCGCCGGCGTCGACCCGCTCGTCACCGTGCTCGCCGGCGAGACCTCCGTGCCCAGGCTCCAGGATCGCGCGTCGGCCACGCTCGACCCACGCGACATGACCGAGGTCGGCGAGCACCGCAAGCTCCACGTCGCCATGACGCCCTCCGCGTTCGACCACTACTACGAGGACCCCGGCTTCCCGATCACCCCCAAGCTGGGAACCCCCCGCGCCCGCCTCGAGAAGCTCGTCGAGAACACCCAGCTCGCCGCTCAACTCGCCCGCGGCGACGCCCCTGTCGACGAGCTCAAGGTCGAGGTCGACGCCGACAGCTCCGGGATCGACTTCGCGCGAGCGTTCACCTTCCGCGTCGTCCGCTCGCAAACGCCCGACGGCAAGCCTCTCGCGCTGGTCGATCTGCTTGAGGTCAACATCGGCGGAGGGATGAAGATCGAACGGCCGAAGAACCGCGCCAGGGGCTCCGCCCCCGGCACCCCCGCCAGGGCCTCGGCCCTGGACCCCGCAGCTCACGATGTTCGCGCCGGAGAAGCGCAGGCGCCCGGGATCGACGAGGATGAGGATCGCGAGTACCTCGCTGCGGAGGCGCCGCTTGCGGCGAAGCTCGACGCGGTTCTCGACACGTGGGAGACGAGATACCCCGTTGGCGGGACGGCGTACGATCGCGTGAAGTTCGAGAAGATCGCGCGCATCACGCCGTCGTCGAAGCGCTACGTCGGCGGAGACTCGCCCCCCAGCGCCAACGAGCTCGAGGTCGCCATCCGTGAGGCCAACGATATGCTCGGCCGCGCTGTTGGACCCCAGTCGTACGACGAGGAAACGAAGCAACCGTTCGTGTCCAAGGGGCCCTACGAGGTGCTCTACGACAAGAGCGTCATCGCTCGCAACGTCGGCACGCTGAAAGACGCCAAGCAGGGCGCCACCAATTACGCCGAAGAGCGACACATGGCCTCCGTCCGCAAGTGGAAGCTCTACAACGGCGCCTACTACGACGAATCCGGGTTCACCGTCCGACCGATGACGGCTGCCGCCCCTGCCATGACCCTTCAGGGCTTCGCTCGCGAAGAGGCGCCGGCGGACGGCGCGCTGGCTACCGACGAGAGCCTCTACACGATCCGGCCGCGGTTCGGCGTCGCCGGCGGGCCCGACATCGTGTTTCTCACCGAGAAGGGAAACGAGAAGGCTTTCTCGGTCGGGGCCCAGGTCAGCGGGAAGGTCGCCGAAGCGCTTCAGCTCCTGGCCCAGAAGGGTGGAGAGGGCTACTTCAGCATGCCTTCGACGGGCTCTCGCGTCGTGGCGACCGATCTGGCCCTCAAGTTCGATCAGATCGTCTGGGGCCGGCTCAGAGCGATGGGCTACGCCGAACGAATCGACCCCGTGCGAGTTGAGCACGGCGACGGCATCCTCCTCACCCGCGATGGAGAACAAGCCATCGCGCGCGGGCACGAGGAACAAGAGCGCCTCCTTGCCCGGTGCCGCGCCGTCGCCGTCGCGCAAGGAAAGGTCGACCCCGCTGCGATGCCTCTGCCCAACGAAGATCGCGCAGGCGCGTTGACCCAAGGCGCCGCCGCAGAGGGCGTGGCGCAAGAGCTCGTAAAGCTCAAGGTCGAGGAGCTCCAGGCGGAGGCCGGCGGCAACGACGCCGGCGCGCTCGAGGCCGCCGCCAAGGCGGAAGGCGTGCGCGCCGACGCGCTCACGCTCGGCGTGGAGGCTCCTGCTCCCAAGCTCATCGCCATCGTCGCAGAGGACAAAGTCACGACCGAGGCGCCGACGTCAAAGCCACTCCCCCGCGAACATCGTGAGCCGCAGGGTCCAGGGCCCCTGGCCCTGGCAGGGGTGCAGGGGGCGGAGCCCCCTGTGGGTCTGGTCTCCAAGGATGCGGCCGTCGACGCTGCGCGCCAGAAAGTCGTCGAAGCGCGCGGCAAGGCGCTGGGTCTGCGGCGCGTGAAGAGCGTCAAGGAGCTGTACCCGGGAGCCGTCACCACGTGGATCTACACGGACGACCGCGACCCCGACGACGTCAGGGAGAGCCTGATCCCGATCAGCGCCATCTTCAAGCGTGGCAGCGAGAGCTGGTTCGAGCAGAGCGACAACCGCACCGGCGGCGCGCCGGAGACGTGGCTGTGGGTACCGATCTCGTTCGGCGCGGCGGTGCGCCCGCGCGAGGTCGTGACGATGGACGGCGACGTCGAGGTGCGCCGGGTGGCTCCCTCTGCGATGTGGGAAAACATCGAGGTCCCCGAAGGCTACTCGGTGACCGAGAAGGAGGATTTTCGCGGGAAAAAAGTCGTCGTCAAGACCCCGTTCGGGCCGCCCAGCAAGGCCGACAAAAAAGACCAGGCAGCCCAGAGCTTCCTGAAGGCGCTCGACAATGGTGGCGTGGGCTGGTCGAAAAGCGAAGGGGCCTTCGTCGTGGCCGAGGGGCACAAGCGAGACGTCGTGACGAAAGCGCTCCAGGCGTACGGATCCCACGTGCGTGCGCAGTCAGGGGAGGTGGGGATCGCACGGGATGCCGCGAGGCGCGCCGTTGAGGCCGTCGTGACGACGCACCCTGCGGACGAGGCGACGAAGCTGCTCGCGAAGAGTCTCGGCGCGAGCGCGGGTCCGAGCGATGACTTCGACGAGATCCGCAGCGACGTTCGGAAGCACGCAAACGAGATGCGCCACTCCGGCGACGACGACGTGCGCCACGCAATGTTCACGATGGAGGTAGCGCTCTCGAGCGTGCTGGGCAAGTTCCCGGACATGACCACCAAGACGGACGTCCAGAAGATTCTGGCGTCGTCTCAGGCGACGCTCCGGTCGGTGGCGTGGGCCGTCGAACGACGGAAGCGAGAGAGCGAAGCGGCGCGCCTCGACGAAGCCGCTAGCCAGCCCTTCGAGACCCTGGTGGCCCGGTTGAAGGACGGCGGCGCGAACCTCCCGCTTCGTCCGTTCGCAGAGCGAATCTACGCCCTCTGCGAGGGGACCACGAGTGCGCCGGCCGCGCTGCATGTCGCCGAGAGCATCCTGACGGGGCAAAGCCCCCGCGAAGGCGACGTCACGTCGGTCGTCGCTCGTCTCGACGCGCTGCTCACCAAGCCCGACGGCGCCTACGCGGGGCGTCTCGCGAAAACGACTCGCCGCGACGAGCTGCTCGAGCTGCGCGAGGGGCTCACCGGCGAGCAGGCCGCAGGAACGCCGGACGACCGAGCGACCGCGCTCATGCGCAGCGCCGCAAAGAAGGCGAGCGAGAAGCGCGGCGACCCGCATGACTTCACGGACGCCGCCCAGGGCTTGGCCGCCGTCGCGCTGAGCACGGGGTGGCCCGAGAGCGACCCGCGGCTCGACCCCTACCGGAAGCCCTTCAACACGCCGCTCGGGAACGCCTACGCGGACATGTGGCACGACCCGCTGGCGCACATGAAGGCCAGCGAGGTCACCGTCGAGCAGATCGCGAGGGCAATGGACGGAATCGCCACGACATGGAAAGAGCCGTACGCCGGCAGGCACTACCGCGACCACGAAAACCCCTACGATCTACGCGAGCTATCCATGATCGAGGGCTGGCGTAGCCAGCTTGCGCAAAGGATCAAAAGCCAGCGCATCCGTCGCGGCACAAGCGCCTTCGACGATTTCGTTCTGATCGAGGCGCCGCGTCTTTTCCGCGCAGTGACCAAGAAGATCGTCTCCAACCTGGAGACGATTCGCGCTGTCACTGCGAAGAGCATCGCCGACGGACAGCAATCGCTCCAGCGGCTCCAGCGCGACGCCGATCAGGACAGCCTCAAGACAAGCCTGCGGCTCGCTCTTCATGACGCCCTGGAGACCAAGGAGTCCACCGGCGCAGCCAAGGCCCGCGAAGAAAGCGCCGCCTACTATGCCGGCAGGCTCGCCAGCGCGAAAGAAGAGATCGCAAGTCTCGAGATGGATCTCGCGACGCCGCGCGATCCCGAGGCGATGGCTCTCGAGGCTGTCGCCAGCGTGGAGGAGCTCAAGCCGTACGCGGCGGCGATGGCCATGCCACAGGCCGAACGCGATCTTGCCGAGGGTCGCGCGCGCGTCGCCTTCATCAAGAGGTCGACTCTGCCGAAGGACGCGTCCATCGAAGAAGGCGAAATCCGCATCCGGTTTGATGGCAAGGTGAGCATGGTCAGGTCGCTCTACCGCGCAGGCGACTACGCAGTCCACGAGACGCCCGGCGAGCCCAGCGACGTCGAAGCCGCCGAGAAGTTCTCGGTGACCCACGAGCCTACGGGGCTTTCGTCGGGAAAATTCGCCACCAAAAACGCCGCCGCGCACTACGTGGACGTGCTCAACTCTCCCGCTGTCGCCGAGATGGGCCGGGCCTACTTCCGCGGCGACGTGAACGACTTCCCCGAGGTTACGAAGGCTGCCGGCGCAGCCATCCGGGAAGGCAAAAGCGCCGAGCAAGCCGCCAGAATCGCGCTCGATAGCGTCGCTGGATCTACCGCATCTGCCGGCGCTCCCGCCACGACCCCGAGCGTGGACCCGCTCGAGTCGAAGATTGACGCGAAGGTCCTCGACCTCCTGCGCAGGCACGGTCCCATGGAGCCGTTCAAGCTCGCCGAGGCGCTGATCAAGGTCGGGTCACGCGACCGTTCGAAGAACAGCGCATCCGAGGAGAGGCTGATCCGCGCAGGCGCCATCGTCGTCGACCGCTCCGCGCCCAACATCGTGTACAAGCTGGCCAGCGACGCGAAAGAAGAAATCGCCAAGACGGCACTCGATGCCGTCGCGCAAGGCGCGCCTGAGAGTGTGCTCCTCGAAGCAGAGAAGGAGATCGAGAAGATCGAATACGCAGGTGCAGTCGAGGCGCGCCTCCCGTCTCCTCCTGCGAATGCAGTTACGCCTGTCGAGCTTTACGCCATGGCCCGAGCAGCAGGCGAGGCAGGGAAAGAGCTTCGTGAGTGGGAAGAGAGCGACGAGATCCACGCTCATCTTGAAGCGCTTCGCAACGCAAGAGTGAGGGTCGACAGTCGCGCGCTCGAGGCCGCATACCACGACGGAGTACGCACCACCTGGAAAAGCGTGTGGACCACCGCCCAGGCGGGCTACGACGGCATGGGGACGAAGACCGTCGAGGACTGCGGCATGTGGCACGGAAAGGCGCTTCGCCGTGTCGCGATCAACCCTGACCATCTCGACTGGCAGATGAGGCGCTACAGCTCCGGAATCGACGGTAGCTGGATGGAAGACCCGCGCGTTGAAGACCAGAGGAACGCGACAAAAATTGAAAACGAGCGCGTCCGTCAGCAGGAGCACGACGCGCGTCGGAAAGAAGGGCTCGGCTGGATCGTCACGGTCAGCGACAGCATGCTCGATGGCACCGACGAGAACTGGGAAGCCTGGAACGCCCACGGGATCACCTGGGACGATGCGCGAGCCGAAAAGGTCAGAAGAAGCGCGGATCGCGACGCAAAGGCAAAGGAAGTCGAATGGGCGCGATGCCTCGCGATCGTCCACGAAGGCGTCTCGTTGATCGATCCAGGCGCATCGTCACGGCCGGGTATCTACGGCGGTCACGTCGGCGGACGCGATCCGCACGTCTGGTGCACGATCAAAATCGTCCGCGGGTGGCCCGCAGAAGACCCGACCAAGGCAAACGTCGTCGAGGAAAACGGGGACATCGTGGCTGACCTCCCGACCGTCGCCGCCTGGCTCGCCGAAGGCCGCATCCGCGTCGCTGGCCCCGAGGACCACGTGCCCCCGCTCGCCGTCTTCAAGCGGCTGGGCCACCGCGATCTGGAACGCGTCAAGCCCTACGAAGTTGACGGCGGCGTCGTCTGGGCAGGACGCGGAGGTCGCGGCGGATTCGGCGAGCTCCTCGTGCTCGACATGCAAGGGCACCTGGTCCGGAAAAAGAGCGTCCTCGAGGCCGTGGACATCGAGATGGCCAACGCCCGATCGACGAAAGACAAGCAGCGACAGCTTGCCGAGCTGGCTGTGGCGGGCCGGCTCAACGAGGCCAAGGCGCCGGAGGGGACCGTCTACGCCTTCGCCGGCGATCGGCGTGATGCTGGCGCGATTCACGCCGTGCGCGTCGTGGAGACGGTCGGAGACTTCGCCATCACGGAGGAATAGAGACGCATGGCCCATGGCGCACCATGGGCCTTTCCTCCGGCGCCAACGAAAACCGCGGTTTGCAATAAAAAGCGCGAGCTTGACTCCGCTACAATCATCGGAGATGATTGTCAAATCATGAGCCACGACAAAGCAAAGGCGCGAGTCGCTATTCTTTTCTTTTTTATCGTCGCGGCGATTCTCGTTAGCTCAGGAATCGTGAGCGGACAGGCGTCGTTCTCTGCCGTCAGCTTCCCGGTGTACGCGAGTCCAGCCGCTCTTTCTGCGGCTTCGACAGCCTACCTCGCACAAGATGCAGAAGCCTGCGTCGTCACGACGGGCTGCTACACGTACCAGTCATCCTGCACCTGCACCATCGGTGGAGTAACATGCCTCAGTGCTGCTGGAGCAGACGGAGGTGCAGGGTGCTGGTTGGCCAACCCGGTCGGGGTGGTTGGAGCCAACTATGTCACTCAATGGTACGTCGACTCGGTCAACGGCAACGACGGTAACGCGTGCCTGACGTCGGGCGCAGGCGCCTGCCAAGACCTCGCCGAGGTGCTCCGCCGCATCGGAGATCAGTACCTCTACACGCAGGTCAACATCAACCTTTCCGGCTCGTTCGCGAACAACAGCTACCTGATCCGCACGCGCGGCGTCCCCGGCTCGAATTACGTTTTCGGTGGCATCTCGATCAACGGGACCCGCACGTGCGCCGGGTCGTACACGCTGACGCACTACACGCCGTGGAACGGCAGCGCGCACCAGGAGGGGACGGCCTACGTATCGGGGCTCGACGCCGGGGCGCTGTCGACGGCCAACGGGTACATCTTGCAGGACAACACCGGCCCGAATGCGGGGCTCGGAATCCTCGTCGGTCCGCAGATCGACGCGGGCACCTTCCTCACGCCCGGGGGGTCGATCCCCGGAAGCTACGTCCAGGGCGAGCCGACCACGGGTGACAACGTGTCGGTGTGCACGCTGACCCAGTTGTCGACGACCGCAGCGACGTCGCTCGTCGTGCTCGATGGTTACACGACGTTCAACAACGTGGAGATCGGGAACTACCCCAACAGCGTCGAGATCGCCGGAAACGCAGCCTACGATTTTGAGACCGTCTTCCAGTCCTCGATCATCGCCGGGTCACAGACACAAGACGGTGCATCGGCCGTCGAGTCGTACGGCTCGGCGTGGATCGGATACGGTGGGTATGGGCGTCTCGATAGCTGGGGCGGCCTATTCGACAACGTCTTTGCGCAAGATCACGGACTCGTCGAGCTAACATTCAACAACATCGTGGGCATGACCCTCGGCGGTGGGTACATCCACGTGGGCAGCCGTGACGGCCGCGGGACATTCGAGATCTCCGGCCCCGTGTCGATTCTGAGCGGCACTCACCCGTGCATCATGCTGGATGGCAGCTCCGCCGCGATCATCGTCGACACGGGATCTTACGGGTGGTGCCACGGCTACGGATCGACGCAGTACGCCGTGCAGGCCTACAGCGGATCCCTGCTCACGTATCCATCGACCAACCCGCTCGTCCTGACCGGGACGCAGGCGTACAGTCCGTATAGCATCGGAGGATCCATCTTCGACGGAGGGGGCGCCGCAGGCTCTCTGCCGCAATACAATATCGCTAACGGCGCAGGGATCGTGGTGCACCAATGAAACATACCGCTCTTTTCGCGCTCCTGATTTCCGCGTGCACGTCGCCAACACCGGCCCCCGAGCCAACGCCAACCAGCCCCTATCCGACGGCGGCGCCAATCGTGAGCCCCGAGCAGCTTGCGCGCGTGTGCCATGGGCACCGATGCAAGGCGCCGATGTGCCGCGCTCAATGCCGACTCGATGCCGGCTCGCCGTGAACGCTGGACGCCCACGTCGCGGCTCACCGCAACCAAGCTTAGCGGAAGGCAGTTCATGACGAGGCACGCCCACCACCATTCGTGGTAGGGTCGTCGACCATGAAGCCGCTTTCGCTCTCCGAGCCCATGATCGGCGCCGAGGCCAGGTTCGACAAGAACGTCGACGCCTACGAGGGCACGGTGATCGTTCACGCCAAGACCAAGGCGGAAGCCGAAAGAGCCCTTGGGGACGTTCTCACGCGTGCGGGCATTCAACCGTACGCGATCTACGCCGACACGTGGCACCACGGCGGCTCCAAGTCGAGCTTTAGCTGGCTCCCGAAGCACTGTCAGCGCATGGGCCAGGCCATCGCCAAGTTCCGCCACGCCGATCTCGAACGCGTGAAGAAGCTCCAGAAAGAAGCCCACTGGGGCCACGTAACGAAAAAGAAGATTTCTGACCGCGAGCTGAGCGATCTCTCGATGGCGAACAAGCCGCTCGACTGCCCGCGCCTGGAGGACTGGCGCGAGGCAGCGAGAGAGCTCAGGCGAGGCCACGACGAGCCCGATGTTCTCGCTTGGTTCCACGGCGACTACGATCCCGCGAAGGAGGTCACCAACAGAGCCTTCCAGCTCATGGCGAAGGAGAACGTTCGCCGCGCAGCTCTCCCGCGGAAGTAGCCAAGCAATGGGCCGCACCAAAAAGCTCATCGCGATCGCGATCGTCGCGCTCGCGATCGACCCCTTCGTGAGCGTGCGTATGGGCTGCGCTGCGAACAGCGCAAGCATGAGTGGCCCGCAAAAGACGAAGGGCTCAGATCGTTGCGCGGCCCGAGCTTTGCATCTACAGACGCAACTCCGTCCGGTCGCGGAGCGTGGAGCGTGACCGAGATCTCACTGACTCTGGACCATTCGCGACGCGTCCTCCCAAGCGATCCTCAACAAGATCAACGCTCTGAAGAGTTAGCAAGAAAAGTATCTTGACACTCCTGAATCCAGGCCCTAGGCTGAGCGAATGGAAAAAACATTCGCTGCCAACCTCGCCCGCACCGACGTCTACGCCGCCATGTTCGCATGGATCGACGCGACCCACGACAGGCGCGGCGCGTCCGGCGGAGACGAGCGCTTCTGGTCGGTGACCTGCCCGGAGACCCAGCAGGTCTTGATCCACGACATGGGCAACTGCGGCCTCTCGCACCGGAGCCCCAAGAACAAGGTGGAGGCCCAGCGCATCGTGCGCGAGATGACCGAGGAGGATGCTGTCCTCCAGATCCGGCGGATCGCCTCGGCGCTCACCTACCACGCCACCGGATGTCCCGAGAGCTTCCGGCGCGCCTACAACATCCGCACGGCAGGATCCGTGGTGGTGCTCCGCCGCAACCTGGATCTCACCCGCGACGGGTCGCGGGGCGAGCTCTGCCTCTCGACCGAGGCCGTGCTCGCCGCCGGAACCGCCATCGAGCGCGCCATCGCGACCGCGCCGATCGGGCAGCACGTGGGCACGCGCGGCGGCCACCGGCACGCCGTTCTCGCCGCTCTCTCGAGCAAGGCAGCCTGAGCATGAGCCTCCGTTCGACCGCAAAGCCTCCGCTCACGCCCGCGCTCAACGTCGAGATCGTTGGCTATTCATGCTCGGTTCAAGTCCCGATCGATTTGTTCTACTGGATCCAGCACGGATGCCTCAAGGGCGGCGCCACCGGATCGAAGGAAGCCTACGCGTACACAGAGCGCATTTCTGCCGCGTTCAACGCTGTCTACGGCACCGCCAGCTCCTTGCCCGAGATTTCGTTCTCCTGCGAGGCGAAGGACTTCAGGCGCACAAAGGCAGGCGTCTTGAGCGTCATCGCTCGTTGCTGGCGCGACATGAACAAGTAAGGGGAAGCGGGGCCTGCCACTGTCCAAAGACAGAGGCAGGCCCGTACAGGCGGGGAGATCAGGAAGCGGCGGGAGCAGCCGGCGCGGCGGGGGCAGCCGGTGCAGGGGTCGAGGAAGGCGCAGGGGTCGTGGCGGACGCGACGGGAGTCACCGCGACCGGCGCGGGGATCACGAGGGCGGGGGGCGCCGGGTTGGTTCCGGGCACGTTGAGCGCGGCGATGAGCGTCGCGGTGCTGTTGTTGAGCTGGTTGGCCAGCGCCGTGACGGCCGCGGGGTCCGTGGCGGAGGCGGCGATCTGGGCGGCCAGGCCCTGGATGAGGGTGACGGCGGAAGCGTCGCCAGCCTGGGCGGCGGCGACAGCAGCGGTGAGACTCGAGAGATCGGCCATGGGGGCTCCCTGAAGGGTCAAGAGGATGGCGCTCGCCAGATCGGCAAGAATGCGAAGGCTTTCTTCGATCCGGTCAAGCTGCGTACGTGTGGACACGTCGTCGAGCGTATCACGGACAAGACCAAGAGTGTAGAAACGAAGATGTTCGAAGAAAAGTGCCCCACGCCCCACGCGCCTGCGCGCGTTGGACGAGCACCCGTGAGCGCCGAGGCCGCCATCCTCCAGGTGCTCCTCGCCGGTCCTGGTCATGGGCTCGAGCTCATTCGGCGCGTCAAGGAGCGAACCCGCGGAAGACTCGTGCTCGGACACGGAAGCGTGTACCCGAAGCTGCGTGAACTCGAAGGTCAAGGGCTCGTCGAAGCCCATGCGCCGCCGGCATGAAGCCGGTCAGCGCGAGCGCGGTTGCGCGATGCTTCTCCGCCATCTTCCTCCCCCTTTCGGTGATCGCGTAGGTACGGCGTGGGCGCCCTCCTCGTGCGGCCTTGACCTCAGGCCCATGAAGGCGTGCTAAAAGATCCGCCATGAAAACGCGAAGCGAGGTCGAGCGGCTAGGTCAGCGTGTGGTCGCAGCACTCTCCGACGATCTGCGCAAGCCAAAATATCGCGGCGATCCAAACCCGCTCCTGGGGCACTGCTACGTGGCCACCGAAGCGCTCTACCACCTCCTGGGCGGCGCCAAGACGGGCGCGACCCCGATGAACGTGAAGCACGAGGGCGACCAGCACTGGTTTCTCCGTCTCAAGGACGGAAGCTTCATTGATCTGACCTCGTCGCAGTTCAAGACGCCGGTCCCCTACGCGATCGCCAGGGGCCGAGGGTTCCTTACCCTGACCCCCAGCCAACGCGCCGCTGAGGTCATCCGTCGCGTCCGCGCGCAAAAGTAGCTGCGCTATTCACGTCAAGAAATCAGTTGCCCGAGAGAATCGGCCAGACGCTTGCGAATTGGGAATAGTTGCCAGCAACCACCGCCGCGTTGGTGGTCGTGTAGTTGGACAGGTACGGGTAGACAGACATCAGCCCGAAGAGCTGGGCGCTGACGTTCACGTTGGGCGGAAAAACGGTCCACCCAAAGATGGATGAGCCGTCGTTCGGCCCCACGGTCAGCCAGTAGTAGCGACCGCCGACCAGTGTCACCGGCGACCACGGGATCTGATATCGGCCATCCGCAGTGACCGACAAGGTCCCGCTCCCGACGGCCGCGAGCGTCACCATGTCCCAGAGCGTCGCCTTGAGTAGATGCGAGACCGAACCGCCGTTACGCCAGTAGAAATCGGCTCCTGAGCTCGTGATTGCCGAGCTTGACACCGCGAAAGTGGGGCCGACGCACAGATTGGCTACTGATGTCGCAAGACCCTGGGAGATCCCTCCCGCCGCATACGCAGCAGATGCTTCGGCAGCGTTGAAGAGTCCGGTCGGGCTCGACGCGGCAGCAACCGGAGAGGACCTGAGACCTCCCGTCATGGCATCCGAGCGACCAGCAAAGAGGCAGGCGCAAAGCGCCAGTGCAGCAAACCATACGCGAAAAGAATATCGGCTCATCACAGCACGCTCGAATCGGCGAGAATGTAAGATAGACCCGTGCTCGTCTTGGTGCTCTGAGAGCTCGACAGGTCCACGCACAGACCTGTCGTGAACGACGCCAGAGCCCCCGTATCGTCGAAGACAACCGTATTGGGCGTATTCACGACATGGATGACCGTGATCGGGACATGAAGAAACGTGACCGCGCCATCCGCCGGGCACGTAGCGGACCCCTGGACCATCTGCACGTAGTACGTCGCCGTGGGGGCAGTTGCGTCGACCTGGACAAGCGTCGAGATATGCTTGCCGCTCGACCCCTTGATGAGGAGCTGATTTACAAGCGTCGTCGCGATAACGGGCGCGATGCTCGAATGATTCGAAAGAAGCGCGCCGCTGCTGTCGGTAAGGAGCGGCACGACATCGCCGGAGGATTGGCTCTCCGCCCCAGCTTGAAGAAGATACGAGGCCGGGTTGAAGGCCGACCCGTTCTCGACCGCGGCCTCGGCGAGGAGAGTCAGTGAAAAGGCACTCGACGTCTCCTCGGTGATCTGGGTCACCTGGTTGTTCGATGTGGCCGGCGAGATGACCCCGCCGCCACCGTCGGTCAACTGCATGTACCAGGCAGCCCCAGCGTCACCGGGAGAGCCCTGGTTGACCAGCGTCGTGCCGCCACTCGAGCCGGTTCCGCTGCTGCCGCCCAGGCTCCCGTTGATGTAGATGGTCAGCGAAAAGACGTCCGAGCCAGCCTCTCGCACCGCAGCAAGAAACGGCCACGCGCTCCAAGCCGAGGGAGGAAGCGATCCATTCGCCCAGGAGAGAGAGCCAGAGGCGTTGACAGTCCCGCGGCCCACGAATCCGTCACTGGGCGCGGTGTCCTCCGTTCCCGTGCTCGAACCGTAGACGGCGAAGGTGTCTCCTCGCGTCAGCGTGCTTGGAGAGGCGCTGGTGATCGTAGTAAGCCCCGAGGCCGTCCACGAACCGATCCCGTTGCCGATGACGCTTGGGACCGAGAGGGCCACCTGCCCGAGCGCTCCGCTTCCCGCCCCCTGGGCGCTGGGTTCAGGCGCGAGCACCCTCGGATCCGGAGTCGGATCGGGGCCCTGCCGGCACGCGTAAAGCGTGGACAGGACCAGCGAGAGCAGGAAGCCGAGGGGCAGGAAAAACCGGCGCTTGAATCGATCCGACATGGCCCACATGGTACGCGAGCAAGGCCCATTCTGGAAGCCGCGTCCCTCTAGCGCGCTCGCCGCAGAGCCTGTAGCATCCCGAGATGCTCATTCCGCGCAGCCTGCTGCTCCTCGGCCTCCTCTTCGTGATCCTCCTTTCCGGATGCGCCGTCTCGCCCGACGTGAGCGCAGAAGCGATCACGCTGGGCGCGACCCTTTCCCTGGCCATTCGCAGAATGCTCACGGACGGGACCTGGCCCCAGAGGCTCCGCGTTCCCGATCCCTACAAGAGCGTACTCGCGGGGCTTCTGGGCGCCGTCGCCGCCACCCTCACCGCCAAGGCCCAGGGGGCCGCCTGGGATCCGGCCATCGCCGCCGGACTCTCTGGCCTCCCCGCAATCCTCCAGGGCGTCGCCGAAGCGCTGTTTCCGGTAACCAAATCCGCAACTTCGCCGACCGCGACGTCTCCCGCGGCTCCATGAGCGATCCCCGATCGCTTCATCCGTCAAGCCGACCCGCGGCTTGAGGCGTCCGACGCATTTCCACAGTCATGAACGAGCCTTCCGACGCCACAGCGCAAGAAAACTCAGATTCACTGCCGTCGCCACCGCCACCGACCGCACAAGAATACGAGATTCTTTCCGCGATCCGGACATGGAGTTGCCTGAAGCGGCTCTCGTTTGATGCGCATGCCGCCTACATGCTGAAGCTCAAAGCCATGAGCACGCCCAACAAGGACGGGTACCTACCCGAAAGCGGCGGCGTCATGGGCGTGAGCGCGCTGAGGGACGGACCTTTCGGTCGGCTCGGCGATGCGCTCGCACAAGCTGAAAAGGCCGCCGGGAAGGTGGTCGAAGACCTGGTGGCAAACCTCGCGACCAAGCCAGAGCCAGGATCTGCAAGCGCAAACATCAAGCGCGACGCTTGACGTGGCGCGACAATCAGAGCAGGCTCGCCTCATGAGCAAAAAGGAAACCGGAAGTCCCGCTGTCGATCTTGCTGACGAGCTGGACGCCATCGCGAGGGCCGTCGGAAGCAAGCTCCTTCCACCCTTTTTGATCCAGCAGATCTCGCGCCGGCTACGCGCCGACGCCGCCCCGATCCCGATGCTGCTCTGGTGTCCCGAGTGCGGGAAGCGTCACGTCGACCAGCTCGCGAATGACGGGACCGACTGGAGCAAAAAAATCCACACGAAGCACTCCTGCCAAGGCTGCGGGATGACCTGGCGGCCGGCCGTCGTTCCGACGACCGGCGTTCAGTTCCTGCCCGGGTTCAAGAACGACGAAGTCGCGACCAAAAGCGAAGTCGAGATCCGTCGTGAAGAGCGTGAGCGCATTCTCGAAAAAATCGAAGAGATCTCCGGCGGAGACCACGAAACCTCGCAAAAGCAGCTCATCGTCAACTGGATCCGAGGACTCAAATGAGCGCGGTTCGAGCCACGTTCATCTTCGCTCTCGTCAGCCTCGCCGGCTGCGCGCTCCTCCCTGCCGTGTACCAGGCCACGGTGGTCCCCTGCGACGCGACGACGACCGATCTGCGCTACGCGTGCACCGACGGCGACGGCGTGCCGCTGGCCAGCCTCCATGATGCGGGGTTCCCGTGAACAGCCAGCGCGCCCGCGCCCGCGCCTGCATCGAGCAGCTTTACGCGAGCCCAATCGACGCAGAGGCACTCGACGGCCTGCGCGCCGCTCTCGACGAATCCGAGAACAGCGAGACCGCGGACGGCTCCATCGCAGACGCGACGTGGACAAATGTCCACGAACTCAGCGTTGCCTTCTCGCTGATCCAGCAAGCTCGAGAGGCAATTCGATCAGAGCTTGCGCCTTTACCCGAAAGGACATCCGAATCCGTGACCGCGATCGAAAAGGACAACGAGCTCGCCAAGCTGCGCATCAGCGCCGAGCTCCGCTGGTGCAAGCAGATCCGCTCGCTTCTCGACCTGATGCCCGAGGGGTTCTCGCTCGCAGTCGAGGACAGCAAAATGAAGGTGTCGCGAACCAACGAAGAAGGAACGGTCGTCATGGATCGCGTCCCGATTCCGGCACGATGAGCATGCGAGTCAATTCGTGAAAGACCCGATGCGCCATGAGATTCGCCCAACGGCCGCAATCCTCTGCGCTGAAGAGGTAACCGAGCGCTGGTGCTGTCCTCTCTGCGGAGGATTGAACCGCACCGACGGAGACGGATCTTCAAAGGGCTGGTGCCAGCACCAAAAGTGCATCGACCGCAGGTACGTCTCCTTCTGTAATGGAGCCAAGACAAGGCCCGAGATCCTCTTCCATGCCCACTTCTTCGAAGCCCGAGAGACGATCTTCGCATGATCGGACCTTCATGCACCAGGCTGCGGCCTGGACACCGCGTCACCGTGCGTGACTGGCGCAACGGTCGTGTCTTTCAGGCCACCGTATGCGCGCACCTTGCGCCAGGCGGAGAGCGAACGGCCGCCTTTCCGCCCGACGTGCCGCCGTCAATGCGATCGATCTACCAGCTCTCGGTGCTCCGAGACGGCGACGTCTGCGACCAACGAGCTCTTCACCTCGACGTACGGCGCATCCTGGCACCGCCAAGCGACGCAGAGCGCGGGCAATGGCTCGTTGACACGATCGAGGCTGAAGCCACCCGGTGTTTCGGATGCCGAACCTTCGTTGCGACGCTGCGGCCCGGCGTCACTCACGACCGCGAATCGTGCCTCGGCACCACCCTCATCCACGAGCTCGTCGAGCTCACCGGGGTCGGATACGTCGGGTAGACCTCACGCCTCGCGCGTGCGTCGGGGGTGCGATGCGTGATACCTTTCGCACGCCATGCCATCCGCAAAAGCCATCGCGCCCGACGTCGACGTACAAAAGATCGAGCGCGCCGCGCGCATCGACGCCGCCCAGTGGGTCGACGCTCTTCACCGAGTCCCATCCAAGGACGAGTACGGCGGGAGCCTCAACGGCCTCCTCCCGCTCAACGAGCCGGCACGCCTCGAGACGATCCGCGTCTACCTCCTCGTATTCCGCAAAGAGACGAAGCGCATTCTCACCAGCGTCGAGGCGTCACTCGCTCGCGAGATCAGGGCGTGTGACGAGCTATGGCGGGGCGATTCTGCGATGCTGCGCCTCTCCAAGCGCGCGGCGTGGCTCGACTCCAGCGCCTACGCCAGGCACGCCAGCTACCCCCTGGAGTGGCTGATCACGACCGCCAGGATCTCTTCCCCGACGCTCGATGGACTTCTCGCAATGCCGCCGCGCGCTTTTGCCGCTACCGCGCTTGCGATCGCTGCAAGCCTGGACAGCGTCCGAGTCTGCGCGGACGCATGGATCGCCGCCGCCAAGGCGCCGCAGAAACCCGCGCGTACCTCGCGCAAGTGAAGAACGCGCAGGGGCTCCGCCCATGCGCCCCGCCTGGGTCCTGAACCCCGCAGCTCACGAGGTTCGCAGAAGACCCACCAGCCCTGCGGTCTGTCGCCCAACGTCAACGACGAACGTGGTACCGTCCACGCCACTACCCCTATGAACGAGAACGAAGTCCTCGCTGCCACCGCCGGCCCCCACGACGTCGTCCACGCCCCCACGGGGTACGTCGTCGCCAAGAAGCTCTCGCGCCGGACCGCTGCCCGGCTGGGCAAGCACCTCGCCAAGCTCTCCGGGGTCGTCCTCCGAGCCGCCGCCGGCGACGCCGCCGCCATCCAGGAGCTCGCTATCGTTGTCGACGCCACCCGGCACGAGGTAGCCGCGGAAGAGGTCCAGGCGAGCCAGCAACAGCCGGAGGTCGCACGCGCCGCGTCGACGGGGGTCGCTGACGGAGCCATCGCGTCCACCGGCAAGAGCCTCGCGAAGATCAACGAAGCGACGCTCGCCGGCGAGTGGGTCAAAGAGCACGGACGCGTCACCAACGCCGAGGATCGAAAGAAGCGCAGATCCTCCGACGATCGTGGCGGGCCTCGATGGACGATCTACTTCAACGTGTTCGGCCGAGATCTCGTCGGCGAAGGCGAGACGCAGAACGAGGCGATCCTGAAGGCAATTCTCGAGGACGACGAACAGCGCAAGGCGTTCATGGCGCACGTCCTCGGCAAGCGTGCCGAAATCCTCGCGGCCGCTCCGAAGCTGCCGCAGCACGCCGTGTACGGATTCGTCGACGGAGCCCTCAAGACGTTCCAGATCGGGAACTACGACCAGCAAGGCACGTTCGTCCCGAACGACCGCTACGACGAAATCGTCGTCACCAACGACGGTCACGTCGTGCACGTGCCCACCGGCTTCCTGGTCGGCAACCCTCGATCCCATCGCGAGGCCAGCGCGATCGCGTGGAAGATGGGCGGCGACATGTCTCTCGTGCTCGAGGCCGCCCAGGGCAGCGAAAGCGCGAAGAAGAAGCTCAACGACATCGCGCAGATCGCCATCCGCGAGCAGAACATCGCGGAAGATCGCAAAGATCGCGCGGAAGCCCCATGGGCCTCGCACCAGGAGGCGAGCATCGCCGAGAAGGTCCGCGCGTTCGTGAGTGGCGACAAGCGCCCCGAGCGCGTCGCGCGCGAGACGGAGGAGATGCGCGCCGCGTGCGTCAAGCTCGCCACGTGCGTGAGCGGCGCGAACGAGAAGCTTGCGTCAGACGTGCCGCACGACCGGCGCGAAGCGAAGCGGATCATGGGCGACGGGTTCAACGCCATTCAGAAATCTGACGAGGCGCCCCACGTCGACATCGACGCGTTCGTGAGCGACTTCCGCAGCTCCGTGTACCGGCAAGAAGTCGACGCGCTGGCGAAAGACTGGCGCGAGGCGCGGGTCACGGTCATGCGGCTCCGCAGACTCGCCGCGAAGACCCTCATGGGCGACCCCAGCGACGTCCACGCCGCGCTCGCTCCCATCAACGAGATTCTGGGCGTCACGGCCCCGCCGATGGGCGGCGAGGACACGTCTGTCGAAGAAGGCGAGATCCCGGCCGAAGGAAAGACCCTCGGCTACGTGAACGACAAAAACAAGTCAGCTCTCTACGTCGCGCACGTGCCCGGCCAGGATGGGCCTGGCTGGAGCTGGGTCTCTTCAGCGAAGCAAGCCAGGCACCTCCCGCCCTACTGGCAGCGCCGCTTCGAAAGGGACATGAAAGACATCGGTCGCGAACCGCGCTTCGCGCAACAGCCGCCGGAACCCGTCGCGGTTCCTGTCGCGGCGATCCAAAACCAAGACCCTGAGATCGTCTACGACGACACCTACGCCGGGCCGCGCTGGATCTACGGGCTCCAGAACCGACCGGCCGGCTACGGAGCGACGCCCAAGGGGCGCATCGCCGGCGGCGACAAGCAGCACCCGAGGTTCCGGCACGGGATCATCCAGTACCCGTTCGAGCTCTCGCCGAAAGACGTATCGAGCTACGAGCTCACGCTGGTCGAGCAGAGGCCAGGCTCCGTGTTCACCGTCACCGACGACGTCTGGGATAGCCTCCCCGACGCAAAAATGAGCCAGATCCAGGACGCTGGAACGGAATGGGCGATCCGCCAGAACGCGGATCGCAGCAGCGACTACGTTTCCGAGGGCGCCTACGGATCCAAGCGCGAAGCGCTCCGCGCCGCGCTCTCTGACGTCACGCATGTCGAGAAAGACGCCGAGACCGGCAAGGCGATCGAGCCTGTCGCGGCGCTCGCGCCCGCCGTGTCGATCGGCCGCGAGTCGATCGTCGCCACTGCGCCGCGCACGAGCGGGTTCCGGACCACCCTTGGAGAATACGTGCCCAGCGCCGTCGACACGCCGGTCACGTCCAGCGTGGTCACCGAAAAGCTGGTCGAGCTCGAGATCGCCGCCACTGCGGGCAGCGAGGCGGCTGTCGCGCAGGCCGACGAGATCCGCGCCGAAGCCACATCCGCCGGCGTCCTCGTCCCCAGCCCTGCTGTGATCGCAGAGGTCGCAAACGAGATTGTGGAGGCGAAGCCCCCGAGCGATCCCGCTTTCGCCGACCGCGAGCTCACCCCTGCGCACGAGGAGGCGCTCCGCCGCCACGAGATGGGGGACGACGGCCCGCGCGTGCTGCGCAAGCGCATGGCGGAGCTCATCCTCGTCGCCACGCGGAACCTCAAAGATGTCCGCGGCGCCATCGAGCAGGCGGCCTACCACGATGCCATGGCTGACCAGGTCGTCGCCGAGCTCAGCGCGTTCACGGCGTGGCGAAAGGCGACCGGGGGACGCATCGGAGCGAGCGAGATCGGCAAGCGCGTGCCCTCGCAAGACCTGGAGGCGACCGAGAGGGCGCGCGCCAGCGAGTCCAGGGGCGTCGCAAAAGAGAGGCTCGAGGAGGCGCACGCGAAGCTCGTGGACGCGCACACGTGCGCCGAAAAGGCACGCACGTTCGAGGAAGCTCGCTGGATCAAGGACTTCAACAAGCTCAACAGCGCCATCCCCTTCCAGCGGAAACGCGCGCTCCTCGAGTTGCCCAACTCCAAGGAAGCGCTGGCACAGGCGGACGACATGCGCGCCTACGAGACGGCGCGCGCATCGTTCGAGACCACTCAGCAAGCGCTCCGCAGCGGGCCCACGGAGGAGCAAAAGGCGGCAGCGCGCGCGATGATCGAGCAGACCACCGGGCGCCCTGCGCTCCCGGTCGAAGAAGAGCCCGGCCCCAAGTACCCGGCGCCGCCCTGCGATGTCCCGACCCCGCGGGCCATCGCCAAGCTCGCGCACGCCGTGCTCGTCTCGGGAGCGACCGACCCATCGCTCAAGCGCTACGTCGCTGGCCACTGGGGCGAAGCGATGGCGTGGGAGCTCCAGCGCGCCGTCAAGGAGCTGGAAGAGAAGAGCCCTCGCGCGAGCAACGACCCGCTCTACTACGCGCTCCAGGCGGCCGAGCGCGACATCTATGCCCGCGCCCATCGCGACACGATGGGCAAGCAGGGTACCCAGCAAGTGATGGACGAGGGCCGAAGCAAAGCCAGCGTCGGGCTCGAGTGGCTCGGGCTGAACGACGACGAGATCACGGCCCCCGGCACTCCTACCATGGCCCTGGACCCCGCAGAAAAAGCGCCCGTCGCTGGCGTGACCAACGACAACGTCGCCGAAGAGCTCGTCGCGCTGGAAATCGCCAAGAACAGCGGGTCGCGCACGGCAGCACGCGAGGCGGAGGGCGTACGCGCCATGGCCGAAGATCGGGGCATCGTCGTCCCGAGCAAGGTTCTGATCGCAGAGGCCGCAAGCGAAGTCGTCGGCGGCGAAGGTGCCACGGAAGCCTCCGAAGCCCAGCTCGACGCTGAAGCGGACGTCATGGACGCGGAGATCGCGAAGCTCGACGCCGAAGCCGCAGTCGGCATCGCGGAGGCGACGAAGATCGCCGACGAAGATGACGCCCAGGCAGCCAGCGAGAGCGAAAGCGAATCGGGTGGAAAGCCGAAGGCGGGGCGCGCCGACTACGAGAAGCGGCGCCTCGCTCGAATCGAGCGCCTCCGCGACATCGGCCAGCGCATGACGACCGAGGCAGGTCGGATGCACGCGCGGGCAAAGCAGATGGCGGAGATGATCCCGCTCGGGCAGCCCATCATCACCGGGCGCGGGTCGCGCACCGCCGCGGACATCAACTACCGCAAGCGCTACCGCGACCTCTACAGCAAGAGCTTCCAGACCCAGCAGGAAGGCGAGCGGCTGATCGCGCTTGCCGACAAGGCCGAGAAGAACCGCACGATCTCGAGCGACGATCCCAACGCGCCGGAGCGCATCCGCGAGAAGATCGCGAACATCAAAAAGCAGCACGAGATCGCCAAGCTCGTCAACAAATCGCTCCGCGCCGCGGGAAAGAAGATCTTGCCGCAGATCGAGAAGGCGAAGGGGGAGCTGCTCACGATCAAGAAAGACCCGCCCGACGTCGAGGCGCTATCGGTCAAGGCGAAGACGGATTACGGCGGCGACCTCTACAAAAAAGCACAGGAGCTGCGCGACAAGCATCTCGCGAAGATGGCGCCGAAGATCGACGCAAAGCATGCCGAGATCGACGCGCTCCGACGCGCGTGGGCCACGGAGGCAGCAACGCACGAAGCCGATGCGTTCTCCGCCCTCGGCCTTCCCGACCGCGACCAGCTCGTCAGGATTTTGCTCAAGGGCACGGAGCCTGACTTCGCTGGGCGGTACGGCATCCCGTCGTTCAGTCTCACGAGCAGCACCGCCGAGATCCGGCGCCTCGAGAAGCGCCTCGAGGACATCGCATCGCGCGAAATCGCGGCTGGCGTAGGGCCGGAGACCCTCGGCAACGTCGAGGTTCGCGAGGAGGACAACCGCATCCAGATCCTGTTCGGCGAGCGCGTACCTCGCGAGATCTTCGAAAAGATGCGCAGCCAGGGATGGCGCGCGACGCCATCACTGGGCGATGGTGCCTTCACGCGCATGGCCAGCCCCGGCATCCGCGATGCTGCGCGGCGCATCGTGCAAGAGATCCAAGGCGCCGCCGACAGGACGGAGCAGGAGATCGCGACGTACGCCGCGAGCGGCTACCCCGGCACGCTCGTGCGTGCCGGCGCCATCCAGCGCGGCATCCGCGTGGCGGGTCCGTGGAAGAAGATGGAGCGCATCGGTCCCTTCTCCGGCGTGTTCTCCCCCGTCCAGTACACGACCACCACCAAGGGAAAGACGCACATGCGGCTCGAGGACGACCGCATCCTCGACCTGGGCGAGAACGAGCTGATGGTGGCCGACGTCCAGGCCGCGCAAAAAGTCACGTCTCCTGTCGTCCGCGAGGAAGCCGTCGCCGTCGCCGTCTGCCCGCGCTGCCTCGACATCGAGCCGGGCACGCCGGGCGGCAACCCGGAAGAGCCTCACCCCGGACCCTTCACGGAGAACCTGTGCGCCGCGTGCGTCACGGCGAGCGCGCCGATGAAGCAGGAGGTAACCGAGAAGCTCATCGAGCTCGAGGTCGCCAAGGAAGCCGCAGAGACGCCCGAGGAGACGAAGGCCATCGTCGCCGAAGCGGACCTGGTGCGCGCGACCGCCGAGGTGGCCAAGCTCGCGCCCCCCAGCGTCGCCGCGATCGAGGAAGCGGCACACGAAGTCGAGCGCGCGTCGGTCCGCGGTGGCCTGAAGCAACAGGTGACCGAGCAGCTCGTCGTGATGGAGGTCGCGAGGAGCACGGCCAAGACGCCCGATCAAGAGCGAGCGATCACTGCGGAGATGCAGGAGGTGCGCGAGCAGGCCGAAGAAGCCAAGCTCGCGCCGCCTAGCCACGCCGCGATCGAGGAGGCCGCACGCGAGATCTCTTCCGCGGGCATCGTGGACCACAGGATGGCCGACGAGGCGACCGGCTCCAACGACAAGCCTCGCGAGAAGAGGAAAGGCGTCGGCTGCTACTACAACGGCAAGTCCTGCGACATGGCGTACGTCGAGGACCCGAAGAAGCGATTCAAGATCGCCGCCATGCGCATCGTCGACAACGGCGCGGAGGGCTACGTCACCGACAACGACAAGATCTACTTCGTCGGGAAAAACAGCCGCACGTCGAAGCTCCTCAGCGGCGAAGCCAGGGACGCCGCGCTGAAAACGATCGAGGCCATCGAGTCCGGCGTCGTCGCCAAGCCTGCCGCCCCGAAAGATCTCAGGATTTACCACCTGCGCAAGCCAAGCACCTCGGCAACCGGCGAGCCGATGGCGCCCGGCTTCTGGATCTCGGACGGCGGTGGCCTCATCAACTTCGCGGGCCCGTTCGAATCGGCCGAAGACGCCGAAGCCAAGGCCGCGCAGGAAGGCTGGACCGTGACCCGTCACGAAATCCAGCGCATCGCCATGGTGCCCGGCGAAACCTTCCGCGTGATCGCGCAGCTTCCCTTGTGGGTGAAGCCGACCGAGCTTCTGGTGCGTGCGCCAAGTGCCGACAAGCTTCGCGAAATGAGACAAGGCGATGTCCTCGCCTATCTGAACGATGGGATCTGGCGCCTGGCCGCAGAGGGCCACCCCGCCGCTCACGCCGACGACATGACCGCGATCGAGCGAATGCCCATCGCGGCCGACCTCTCCAAGCCCGAGGAGCCGTCGCCCAAGCGCGCTGGCGGCGCCGATCTCGCAGGACTGTCTCTCGAGGCTGCTGCCCTGAGGAAGACCGCCAAGGATCTCGCGAAGAAGGTCACCAACGGCGGGCTCCACCGCCACGCCACGCCCAAGGATCTGAAGTCTGTCGCTGCCGCGCTTCTCGAGGCTGCCGATCTCTGCGCACACGGCACTCCCGCGGAGGTCGCCGGCGCGTTCAAGCGCGCGCAAGACCTCAACACCGCGATCCAGCCCGGCACCTCGCCGCTCTACCACCGGCTCGGGCTGCTGATTCTTCAGGCGCAACGCCTGCCGGAGAGTGCCGGTAGCTCTGTCCCCGGCGCACCTGCCATGGCCCCCGCGATCGCCGCGGAAGGCGTGGCGCAGGCCCTCGTCGAGCTCAAGGTCGAAGAGATGAAGGCCAAGGCCGAGGGCGACGCCGCTGGCGCCCGCAAGGCCGCCGACGAGGCGAAGAGCGTCCGCGCCGACGCGCTCACCTTGGGCGTGGAAGCCCCCGCGGCCGCAGACGTCGCCGAGGTCGCCAAGAGCAACGTCCAGACCCACGCCGAGATCCTCGCTCGCGGGATGGGGCAGGAGAACGCCGAGCGCCTCGCCAGCCTCCTGCGCTCGGGGAAGGAAGTCGAGGTCCGTGCAGACGACAACGTTTTCGCGATCGTCCCGCGAGCCTTCGCAGGCATCTTCAGCCAGTTCGCGCCGAGGCCGCATGGCATGGCGCGCGTCCCGAAAATGCCCGGGTGGCGAACGATGTCCAGAGACGACCTCGTCGACTGGCTCCTCATGTGCTCACTCGTCGAGCCTGCCAGGTCCAACGCCGGCGCCGCCGAAGGCTCCGAAGCGAACATCGTGAGCGGTGGGGTCCAGGGCCATGGCCCTGGCGCAGGGGGCGCGCAGCCCCCGAGCGTCACCCCCGTCTCTCACGACGCCGTTGCGACCATCGGGCACCTGGTCGACCTCCACGTCGCGCATGACGCCGGTTCGGCAACGGCGAGCAGCGAGATCGCCGAAGCGCGCGCCGAGGCTGACGCCAAGGGAATCGCGCTGCCGACGAAGGCCGAGATCCAGGCGCTTGCCCGTACCAAGGCCGAGAGCCTGCGGAAGGCGTACGTCGCGGAAGAGTCGAAGGCCAAGGCCAAGGCAGAACCGACCGGAGATCTGGCAAGCAGCATCGCGCCGGGGATGTACGTGAGCGACGACGTGACGGGCGCAAAAATGCGCCTGCCGCGAGGTCCGGTGTTCCCGCACAAGTGCGTCGGCGACGCGATGTGCCACGACATCTCTCACAAGCGCATTCACACGCTCGCCAAGCACCTGGCGCACATCGCCGGCGTTGCGACGACGCCGGCCCAGGCCGAGAGCGAGACGCTGATCGGTCTCCTCGCCGAGCTGGCCGAAGCGCGCCGGGACGCCGCCGGGCGCCTGCGCGAAGCGCAAAGCCTGGAGGGCAAGGCACAACGAGCTCGCGAGCACGTGCTGAAGCAGGCCGAGCACGCGACCACCAAGGACAAGCGCGCAGTGGCACGGGCCGCCGCGATCGAGACCTCGGCGATGCCCGAGGCGGCAAAGGAGGAGGCCATCGCCGCGATCGTGGCGGAGAAGGTCGCCGAGATTGCGCAGATCGACCCGGAGACCTACCACAACGCGACCGTGGGCGCCGAAGAGGCGATCGTCGCCACCCACGCCGCCGAGGCCGCCATCGCACATGTCAAGCGGCTCGAGGCCGAGGTCCAGAGCGAGCAAGACGCGATTGAAGCGAACCTGAACAAGCTCCGCGGCAAGCTCGTTGAGAAACAGCGCGAGCAGCACGACAAGCGAAAGAAGAGTCTCCGCGAGAAAATCGCCGAAACGATCAAGGACACGATCGATGACGTCCGGCGCGCCAAGGAAGAGGTCCCGTCGAAGAAAGACGACCTCACGGAAAGCAAGCAACGACTCGTCGGGAAAGAGAGCGATCTCGAAAGCGCAAGCCGGCAAGTCGCCAAGATTGCAAGCAAGCAGAACAAAGAGCAGCTCGAGCGAGCAAAAAACGCGTACGACAACGCAAGGAAGCATGTCGCGAACTGCGAGCGATGGCTCTCGGAAGCCGTCGCCAGCGGACCCGCGGCAAAAAAGAAGCTCGACAGGGCTCTCGAAGCCAGGCGCATCCTCGGAACGCCAGAAGCAGAAGCCTACCTGAAGCGGATCGACGAGATCTCGGAAGCCTGCGACAGGAGCATCCTTCGAGGCGACGCAGACGAGGACAGTCGCGCTCGTCCCATCTCTCGCGAAGAGGCGAAGGTGTGGAATGACACCGAAGACCCGATCGAGATGCTTCTTTTTCTCGCGAAGCACGTCCACGGCGACGTGCCCGAGGGACAGCTTGGCCTCGGCCTCTTCGACGCGCGCCCCGCCAGGGCCACTCCTCCCGCCGCCGTCGCCACCAGCGTCCAGGCCGGGGCTCTCAATCCCGCGGGTGAAATCAAGGAAGCCATCGCCCAGCAGGCGCTCAAGGCCGTCGCCCTCGGAGCGCCCGAGAGCGCGATCCACGAGGCCGAGGTCAAGATCGCGAACATCGAAGCGAGCGAGCGAAGCGCGCAGCCTCTAAACGCATCGACCTTCGAGGGCGTCGCTGTACCGATCGGATGGCGCGTGTGGGAGAGTGACGGCCGCGTCAATGTCCAGCTCCCTGGACGTCCTCTCGACAACTCCCCAGAGGCAGCCTTCTCGGACTACCTCAACCACCACGGCTTCAACTGGTGGAAGTCGACCAAGACGTGGTCGCGCCGCACCGGAGCCCCAACGCAAGACGCAGCCGCGCACGCGCTTCGCGCCTACTGGAAAGCGACCGGCGGCGAACCTGGCGCGAGCGAACATGCCGCGCAGACCGTCACCGCAAACGCGACGAGCGGCACGCCGCTCACGCAAGCGCAAGCCGCGCAGCGGCTCATGGCCACGTTCAAGGCGCTAGGCGCAGGCGTCACGCTCCGTGAGCCCAGCGCCGGACGACGCGAATGGGAGGTCGAAGCCTACACCTCCAACGTGACCGGGCACCTGAAGACCGAGACCTCGATCGATCTGGGGCGGTTCGCGATCAAGATCGCGGGCGGCGCTGGAACCAGCGCCGTGCGCGCCGATCTCCGCGAGCAAAAGACACTCGCCCGCGACCTCCTCGACCGGGCCATGAACGGGATCCACGTCCTGTCCTCGGACGAAGAAAAGACCGGCGCGCAAGGTACTCCGGAGGCCGCAACCGTCGCTCCCATGCTCGCTCGCACCAGCACCAAGAGCGCCATCGAGGCACTCCCTGCGGGCACCGTCCTCGCCCCCAAGGTCGCCGCAGAGCGAATCCACAAGGCCCTTCGCGGCGTCTACAGCAGCGAAGAGGTGGTCGAGAACAAGCCCGGCCTCAACAAGTCCAAGGAGCCGGTCTACTACGTCGAGATCACGACCCACGGCACCCGGTACAAGAAGCCGTTCGAAGAGAGCGTCGGGCGCGTCATCGTGCGCCACGCCGGCGGCGTTGGCCTCGATGCCGTAGCCTTTGGGGCCTTCAAGTTGCACGGCCCGCAAGCTCGCATGGCCGTCGAGCGCGCCATGGCCGGCGTCACGGTCATGCCGAACAACGAAAGCGCGCTCGTGACTGCGCCTTCCGCTCGCTCTGAAAGCGCGCCGGCCGTCGTTGCAACGAACGTCACCGAGAAGCTCATCTCGCTGGCGCTTGCCGAACAGAGCGGCTCGAGAGAGGCCGCGGTCGAGGCGAACACGATCCGCGACATGGCCGAGTCTCGCGGCGCCGTCGTGCCCAGCAGAGCCATGATCGTCGACGCGGCGCAGGAGATGGCTTCGTTGTCACGCCCTGAAGCCACCACGATGACCTTTCCGCGCGGCGCGAGGGTGTACCTGGACGGGAAAGATGGCGTTCCTGTCTACGTCATCGGCGCCTTCCCGAAGGGGACCACGTCCTACTCGTTCCCGCACTACGTCATCCTGGTCGACGGGAAGAAGCTTCCGGACGGAAGCTTTGACAAATACGCAGGAGAGCGAACGGTTGTCGCCATGAACCGGATCGGAGCCAAACTCGCCACCGGCGCATCCACGCCGACCCGGCTGGAACAGGCCGTCGCTTCCGTCGGCGCGCACCCGATGGTCCTCTGCGTCGCCCGTGCCCTGGGAGAAGCTCACGAGTCTCTCGAGCTCGACGAGGTTTACGCGGCGTGCAAGCGCGAGGCTGGCATGATCGAAGGCTTGCCCAAGACGTGGACGAAGAGCGACGTCGGGCGCGCGCTCGCGTCGATGGTGCCGCACTACGCCCAGCAGGACACCGACCACCGCTGGCGCGCCAAGAGCGCCGACTTCCCGGACGAGAGCGCCGGCCGCCCCGACGTGCTGCTCGACTGGAAGGAGTCTCCTGGAAGCGACATCCAGGCACCCCTGTCAGGCGCCGGCCCGTACATGATCTCCCACCGCAAGAACGAGCACAACGTCTCATACAGACCGATCGGAGAGCATCACCACGTCGGCACGTACACGACGCCGGAAGCCGCAAAGCAAGGCGCGGAGGAGCACGCAAAAAAGCTCCCTGCTGGACTTCTCGCCAAGCAGACCGAAGCGCTCGCGGAAGACGCAAAAGATCTGGCGCAACAGATCCAGAATCGAAGAGAAGCCGATTCGAAGAACGAAAGCACCGTCCCTCCGACCCACTCGAATCTCGTCGTACATGCCGTGAAGGCGCTACTCTCCAAGCGCTCGATGCCATACTCCAAGACGGCGCACCAGGGCGTCACCCACAAGGGCGAGCGCACGCACTGGCACGACGCGCTCGAGCGATTCATCGAAATGAACACCGGCGGCGCCGGCGCCGTCACGTACCCGGAGGACTACAAGCCTGTCGCAATCGCGATCGTTCCGCGCGACATGTTCGCGCGCGTCCGAGGCGCACTAGAGACCGTCTACCAGGGCAAGGTTGGCCTCATCACGCGCGAAGCTGTCTCCAAGCTCGCGCCGGAAGCCATCAAGGCCATCCCGATCGTAAAACATGACGCAGGCACCGCGGTCGGACCCGACGCAAACCGGATCGCGTCGTTCAAGGCAAGCCTTCAGTCAGGCGCACGCGCGATCACCTTCCGCCGGTTTGCGGATAGGATCGCCACGCGCGGACAAGAGCACGGCGGACAGATCGTCGAGCTCCACCCTGGCGGGTTCCCCTTCTTCGCCGCCGACGCCGACGACATGCTCCAGAGCGCCGAGATGCTCGGGTGGATCAAGCGCGTCGGCAAGCGCGACATGAACACCAGCCAGGCTGCGTTCAACGGCCTCCAGTACAGCAAGAGCTCGGTGCCGGACAGCCCCAGCTTCTTCAACTTCCAGATGGGTCCTGACGCGGCAGGCTTTCGCGCCTACCTGGCAGCCGCGCCGCCTCCGGGGATGCCGAAAGAGCCGCCGGCGACACCTGTCAGCGCAATCCCGCACAGCAAAACGCACCGCGAGATGACCGAGGTCTCCGCGTACGACGGGAGTCACGCCGCCAAGGATCTGCTGGCTAACCACGTCCCGCAACGGCAGGTTCACTACCTCCAGGCCAGCGACAAGGGCGAGGCCGAAGCCACCGCATGGGCAGGAGAGTGGATGGAAGCCTTCCCCCCGAAGGGAGAGGCCGCTCGCGTCACGATCATCCGCCGGACGAAGAGCGGCGACAGCCGCACCGTCGTGCGCGTCATCGCTGTCAAAAAGGACAACGGATGGATCTGGCACGTCGAAGGCGACGCGCCGAAAGAAACCAAAACCAGCGAGAAGCCCACCCGTGAACGACTCCAAGTCATCGAGCGCTTCCGCGAGGAGCCCGAAGCGCTCGATGCTACGAAGCTCATCAAGCCCGAGGCAGTGCGCCACACGAACCTCGTCGAGCCCAAGGTCTGGTATTTCAAAAAGAACAAGATGTGGCTCGTCGAGACCCACCACGCGAGCGAACAGGGCGCCGTAGCGACCGGCGAAAAGCTCTACAGGAGCCTCTATGGCAAGAGCGTTCTCGCCTCGCAAGATCCCCACCTCTGCGACATGGCGCTCCTGGTGACCTACCGTGGCGGCGTCGTCGAGGTGAAGAGCTCGAAGGCACAAAAACAAGATCGCTACAAGACTGTCGAGAAGCCGGCCGACCTGGGCGAGAACGAGGCCATCCTCAAGACCCCCAACGGTCCGAAGCGAGTCCGCGTGCTCGCACGCCGCGCTGACATCCTGGTTCACGAAAGCCTCGGGGAGAATCACGCGCCCAACCAGGCGTTCACCGTGTCCTACGAGCCCGTTGGGCTCGCCATCGGACGCTTCGCCACGCAGAAGCTCGCCGAGGCGCGCGCCGAGCTCCTCGCTCACCCCAACATGCACGCGCTCCTCGAGCGCGCCGTCAAGGGCGACGACGCAGCCGGCAAGAAGCTCGTCGCGCACCTCGCCAAAGCCGAGGCTCCGTTCTTCACGCCGGCCGAATGGAAGGACTTCATCCGGTTTATCCTTCCACTGCTCAGCGAGCAGACTGGCGCACAGTGGAAGGTCTCCGTCGAAAAGCGACACGCGCGCAACACGACCAGCGGTCGCGAGGTCGCCTACGAGGCCAAGCTCCACGCGGACGACAAGCAAGGCATCCTCGACATCATCTCCACTCGCGAAGAGGTCGCCGGCTCCGATCCTCGCTACGGCGTGTCCATCGCCATCACCGCCAAGACCTCCGTCGTCTTCAACGAAAGCGCCGACCTCGAGAGCCTGGACTCTGCACGGATCTGGTTCACGCAGAGAAAACTGCCCAGAATCTGAAAAAAAAGCCAGAGGCTTCTCACCAGGCCACAAGCACCATGCACTCCAACAAGGGCCAAAAGGCCATGGACTCTGGACACTTCAGCTCATGACGTTCGCATCGAGAGCCGTGGCGCAAAGTGCAAAATTCGTGATAGTATCGACTCGAATTGGGCCGGTGAGGCGGGGCGCACCTGCCGCGGGCTGGTCCACGAGGAGACGAACATGAAGCAACCGACGAGAGACGAGATGGCCGCAATGGGCGAGTCCCGGCTCAACAACGACGACCCGAAGGTGAGAGCTTCTGCAATCCGAGAAGTTCTTCTGATGCGTCACAGAAACAGCATTCCCGACGGGTTGGAGGAGGTAAAGCGCATGCGCGAAACCGCGGACGCGCTCAAAGACATCCTCGACGCCGAATCGATCAAAAGATTCGGCATCGACTACGATATCTACCGTCGACGCAATGAAAGCCATGAGCTGAATCGCTGCCTTGAAGTTGGCTCGAGCCAGAACATCGATCCGGGATCCAAAGAAGAGATCCACGCGTGGATCGCTACGCTTTCGCGCAAACATGTTCTGCGCATCGACGACGGAAGAGCCGTCGAGTTCATCCGGCGAACGTGGAGAGCGAATCAGGAGTGGAGTCTCGACGGCAAGGATCCACGGCTCGTTCGATTCGTGAACCTGAGCGTCGCTCAGCTCGAGGCGCTCGACGCGGGCGGGAACTGGCCGTCTCTGGCGCGATCGGCATGACGCCTTCGCACGAACACAAGGGCCCGATCGAGGCGTGCCAAGCCTGCTGCGCCACGGCCACCGCATCGGCCGCGAGGTTCGCTGAAAAGATCGTCTCGCTGACGCCTCACAGCAGCGAAGGAGGCGGGTTCCAGGCTTCCTGGAAGCGTGCAGAAGCTCAGGCCGAAGCCCGAGAACGCCTTCGCGTCGCGAACCGCTGAACGTCCACGCGCGGCGCGCTACGACTCCACCATCTCCGCAACCCTTCGCACCGCCAGCTCCGCCGCTGCCGTAGCCCCAGCAAGGCTCCGCGTGGCATCCTTGCCGATCCTGCCGCCCGGATCTGTCCGCCAGGCCGTGGCCGCTCGACGCGCAGCCAAAGCCGACGCCTCCAGCGCAACCGCGCTCATCTCCAGGGCGACGAGGACGTTGCCGGCAGATCGCGCCTGATCAACAAGACGAAGCGCCGCTTCGGCGCGCTGCCGCGCCTCCCACCCCTCGCGGGCATAGATTGCCGCGTCGCCCGACGTCTTCCGCCACCCGCTCACAGGTTCATGCTCTACCACGCGCACATTCCTCAAGCGAGATCTGCGACTCGTCCAGCCGGCCGTCGCCGCATTTCGTAAGCTGCGCCAGCAGCACGCCCACGACGCCATGGCCCGTTGAAGACGATCTCAAGATAGACGTGACACGTGACAGCGCCAGACGTATCATGGCCCGGACACAACCGCACAACACCAGATGCCCACGGTACCCATGCGCAAGAAGATCGCCGCCATCATCCCGCTCATTACGATCGTCGTGATCGCGTTCTCCACCTCGTGTGGCTCAGCGCCGACGGAGCAGCCATGATCTTCGCCTTCGACTACGACGGAACGTTCACAAGCGATCCATCGGCGTTCATCGCGATCGTGCGCCTGCTCCAAAGCCTCACCCACGTCTGCATCCTGGTCACCGCACGAAGCGATGACGAAACGCACGGCCGCGAGCCCAAGAAGGTGATCGGGGATCTCATGCCGATCGTCTTCGCGGACGGAGGGTGGAAAGACGCGGCTGCCAGGCGCGCAGGGTACAAGGTAGACATCTGGGTCGACGACGAGCCCGAAGGCGTCCGAGATCTTCGCGAGGCCCTTGCCGTCGAGAAGCACGCGCGCTCCGGAACGATGGCCCAGCGCGCAAGGCACGACGAAGACGACGACGCCACGTCGTGCTGCATCTTTCACAGAACGGGAGGGCACCCGAACGACGGCTGCCGATTCAAGCAGGATGCGCAAACGACCTACGGCGTTCGTAATGTCCCCATGTTCTTGCTCAACATGGCCGAACAAGAAAAGCCTGGGCGCGCCAAGCGCGTGAGCTGCGTCGAGCCACTGCCGTTCGCTCGGATGCTCGTCGAGTGCCGTCACGGGTACGATCTGTGTCCAATCTGCGACAAGCCGTGAGTCGTGGGTAGGCCCAACCGCCACTTCCACGGCGAGGTCCACCTGGCAAGCAGGAAAGACCACGCCGGAGCGCTTCCGATCTTGCCAGATACGGATGTGCGCTTGCGGCAAAACGCAGGATTGCTGTGGACAAAGCACCAGGGCGCACTCGTCAAAATCAAGCTATGCCGGCTGAGCGGAGATGAAACACGAAGCTCGCGCTGGCTCGTGCGAATCCAGTGGCCAGGAAACGCAACAGTCCAAGAGGCATGGGCCGGGTTCTTCGAGCCTGTGGTAGCAGATTCATGAGCTCGATCGACGACTACCCCAACATCATGACGTGGGACCTCCGCGAAACGCTGCGGCGCGAAAAGAAGTCGCTCGGGTTCTACGTCTCGGGGCACCCGCTCGACCGCTACGGGCCAACACTTGCGAGATTCGGCGTCGTCCCGGTCATCGCACTCCGTGGAATGTCCACCTGGGCGCGCGTCCGGGTCGGTGGCATGGCCGAGAACTATCGCGAAAAGACGTTCCGAACAGGCAACGGGAAAGTTGCCTTCTTCGTACTGGAGGACGCAAGCGGTCGCGTCGACGTCAAGGTGCGCCAAGCTCAGATCGAGAGCTACTCGAGCATCCTGACCAGCGGCGAGCCCGTTCTTGTCGCCGGCAAGACTCAGCTCCCGCAGCAAGACGAGAACGACGAGAGCGCCGAGCCCAGCGACCCAACTCTGATCCTTGATCAGGCAGTCCTTCTCGCCGAGGCCGTGTGCGTCGAAACTCGCGTCGTGACCGTGCGCCTCGACGAGCGGCGCCATCGCCAGGACCAGCTTCATGGCCTCCGTGAAGCACTCGCCAAGCACCCCGGCCCGTGCCCCGTTCAGCTCACCATCCGGCTCCACGATGCCCGCACCGCGACCCTCACGCTTCCAGCCGTCTGTCGTGTCGAGCCTGCCGACGAACTCCTCACGCACCTCGAAAACTTGTTCGGCGAGAGCGTCATCGAACTAAGTTAACGCATCGCGTCATTGACCAAAAGATCCGCCACCCATCGCCCACGCTCGCGGCTAGATGTAGTACAATCGGGCCATGGTACCGATCAAGAATGTCAAGCAAATCGCAGTCTTTGCGATTGTCGCGGCAATGGCCGCCGTCGTGGGGTCCACGGCCTGAGTGAACCGAGTGCGGTAGCTGCGGAACCGTACGCCTCGACCAGCTCAACGAGCCGCACGCCGCACAGCGCGCTCACCAACAATGGCATGAGCTTGACCAAGAAAACGCATCGCAGACAGGGCGTGCGGTATGGTACGATCTTGACATGTCGACGATCAAAGACGTCAAGAAGATCATGGCCTTCGCAATTGCGGCAGCCGTGCTCGCGTTTGCTGGATCTGCTACATGGGTGGGTGCCCAATCTGCCGTGACGGCCGTCAGCGTGCCCACGTACGCGACGCCGCTCGCTCTTTCTCTCGCGAATGTATCTTACCTCGCGACAGGAGCCATCGCAGAAGTCCCGAACATGGGTCAGTGGCAGTATCAGCCGACGTGTCCTGCATTCTGTGATGGAACAGCGACATGCGTCACAGCAGCCGGTGTCGACGGCGGCCTGGGCTGCTGGACGGTCCCGCAGGCCGTGCCGGCGTGCGTCCAGGCGCTGTGGACCATCAACCCGAGCACGGGCAGCGACAGCGCAGCGGGTACCAGCGCGGCGCCGCTCGCCACCCTCCAGGAGTGGTCGCGGCGAGTCAGCGGCTGCACCGTCAACGTCCAGATGACCGTGACGATGGCTGGCAGCGCTGCCATCAACGGCGACTGGCCTGCATTTCCAAATATCGGCCCGCGGGGATACCTCACCCTCGACTGTCAGCCCGGCGCGACCGTGCTCTACACGAGCAGCGCCTCGGGCCTCACGGCCGTCGCTGCGCACTCGGGCAACCTGCCCAACATCATGACGGACAGCGCGGCGGCGTTCACCACGTCCTGCCACGGAGGCGACTGCGCCGGGTACCGCATCCGCATCACTACCGGCGCCCGAGCCGGTACGGTCGCGTGGATCGTCAAGGACACCGCCACCACGATCACGATCTCGGACCCGGAACTGGACCCCTACATCGCGACGCCAACGACGCGGCCCTCGCCGGGATACTCGGGACTGACGTCGGAGGTACTTGCGGTCGGTGACCGCTACGTGATCGAGCAGCTTGCGCTCGTTAATACGCCCGTCCCACCCGCGACGATCGCGGCCGACGAGAGCAACAACGACGGCGCGCGCCTGACGCTGCACTCGTGTGCAAGCTCGGTCACGATGCAGTATCCGACGTACTCGCAGCAGGTCATCTCTGAGATGGCGTGGCCGCTGTACGGACAGCCCGACACGATCGCGATCGTCGCGGGCTACCCTGGGTGGAATGCGGGCGCATTCGCCGCCTACGCGAGCCTTTTCGACAACTTCTTTTCGCAGCAGTACATCCCCGGCGTTCCCTTTTTCTTCGGGTGCGCGTTCATGGGAAACGTCTCGCTGGCGTCGGGATACTTCTACCAAGGAACGGTCATCCAAGAGTTCTGCGGCGCGAACTGCCCTTACGCGAACGGGAGCAGCCAAATCGCTTCGGGAGCGATCAACGTTTACGGATCACTTGGGATCCTCGGCGGCGGTCCGTTCGTACTCGGGCAAGGGACGAGCCTCAAGATCGACGTGGGGGCTGGGGGCGTACTTTGGGGCACGCCGACATCGGGCGTTTGCATCAGCATCAACTCGGGCGCATTTTTCACGTCGAACCCGTATACGTGCGGCGACGCGGGGGCGACGACGATGGGCACCAGCAACCCGACGACGTTCCCATGGTCGTCGATCACCGACGCCGGCGGAATGTTCTACAACGGTGCGTGGGCGGGGCTCTGACCATGGGCACCACGAACGCCGCCCGCGAGGACCTCGCCTGGCTCTTCAGCCAGTGCGAGAGCGAGATGGGCATCAAGTCCAGCTTCGGGACCTTCATCCGCGCGAGCCAGTGGGGCGCGGCGCGGGCGCGCGTCGACGGGGACACCGGCGACCTGACCAACGGCGCCCAGGAGGAGCTCGAGGGCGAGGGCAGCCGGTGTCGACGGCGGCCTGGGCTGCTGGTCGCGCAACCCAGGAGGAGTTCCTGGCGCGACGACGCGCAGCTACTACTCCGACTCGAATCTCGGCAACGATGCGAACGACTGTCTCGCGCCTGGTGCCGCATCGTCGCCCGGCGGACATGGCGCCTGCAAGAGCTTCAACGAACCTTGGCGCAGGGTCGCAAAGCAGGTCTTCGACGGCTCACTCGGCATCTACCCGGTATTCAGCTACACGGGCGACTACAGCACCGAAAACCTCGATCTCGACGTCTACCTCGACAGCTTTGCCTATGTGCAGATCCAGTGCTCGCGGAGCTACACTGGCGCCGGCATCGGGCCTGACGGAGGCGGGTACAACGGCTTCGTATCCTCTGCGGTGACCTGGGACGGAGGGGCCCACCAAGAGGGTGTCTACATGGTATCTAGTGCGCCCAATGGAGGAGCGTTGGCCACGTTCATCGCATCGGCGAGCACGCCCGATGCCGGCTTCATGCTTGAATACACCACCGGCGCGAATGTGGGCGGAAATCTCATCATCGGAGAGCCGCGCGACGCAGGGGTTTTTGCGTCTCCAGGAGGAACGCTCAATTATTCAGGCACTGAGCCTGCGGCGGGAAACGGCGTGCGCCTCTACCGGCCAACCCACGCTGGCGCCGAGGGCATGATTCGGATGCACGGAGCCGGCGATCTCATCATCCAAGATTGCGACGTGGGGCCTTACAGTAACGCGGCCCACAGCGTCATCCTTACTGGCGACTCGTCTGGAGACGCGATTCTTGGGATGTACGCGTCAACGATGCGAGGAGTTGACCAGCAGAATGGATCGAACCTGGAGCCTGTTGGTTCGGTCGTTACACGCGAGACAATCTACGGATACACGTACTGTACATCGTCACTGTTGGCTGGACACGTCCGTCCGACCCAGCAAGGCACGCTGCAACTCGACGATCGCTGCATGGTGAGCGGCGATACAAGCGGGGGGATCGGACAGCCAGGTTACCCAGGGGGCAACGTGATCGTTGGAGCGGGTAGCTGCGCGACAGACTACGCAAGCACAGGCGGCGTGGTGCTCAACTACCCGTCCACATTCGTCATTGATGCGGCGCTCGGCTCTGGCGCGTCTCCGCCAAACTTCTGGGTGTGGGGTTCGCCGTCGTCATCTGGGCCCGCGATTTTCGTCCAGTCGGGAATCGTCGCTACTTACGACAGCGGACGCGCGCCTGCCGCAACGGGTACCCAGTCAGCGACGCCGCTCAAGCTTGCGGGCACAAGCTACGCATTGAGTGCACTTCCACTCGCAGGATTCGTAGTGCTGCAATGAGAGCTACCATACTCAGCGAACCAGTCTCGCTATAAATCTAGCATCGTGCTATGCCACGGCATGATCTGCAATATCATGATCGTCGCAGCGATGCTATGTTCACTGCACGCGTCGCCATGGAGCGTGATCGTCGAGCGCGAAGCTGCCGACGCGCGCGTGGATCCACGAATCGTTCACGCGATCATCAAACACGAGTCGCATGGCATTCCATCCGTCGAGAATACGCGCGGATGCGTGGGGCTGATGCAGTTGTGCCCGAATACGATTCGAGCATGCCGAGACGATCGGGCCTCACAGGCATGCGAACAGGCCCGCCGTGCACTCTTTGACGGTGAGCGCAACATCCACGTCGGGACGCAAGAGATCGCATCGTGGCGCGACTGGTGCAAGCGCACCACGGGACACGCAGAGGCGCATCACTACCTGAGCGGATACGCGGGAACCGATCGACGCGGTTCAAGATGCGGACAGCGACGAGCGCGAGGGGGATGGCGCGACGATCCTCCGCACCCGATCGTGCTCGAGCTCCTTGAGCTCGCGGGGATCCGAAAAAAAGCGACGGACAAGACCAGGCACGTCCGATGAGCTACATCCACGAGCTAAGCGCAAGGCGCATGGCATCAATCGCCGCATCCCTCGCAGCCGATGCCGCGGTAGACGAGGAAGAGCTGCGACTGAAGCGAGAAATTCAAACACTGCGCCGCGCACGGTACGGAACCTACGTCGACCCGCTTCAGCATGCCGACTTCGATCACCGAGGAGCCCCAAAGAAGCGAATCGCGTAGCCACGTGGAACGTGTACCCGAACCCATGCACGCGAAGCGCGCCTTCTGGTACAAGCGATCCCATGTCGCTCACCAACGAAACGATTCAGGTCGACTCATCCGGCTGGACGGCAAGCAATACCATTGCCGTGATCTCTTCCGTCGGCGCGAATAACCTCAACCCGGGGGACGTGATCCAGGTCTGGGGAAGCGCGACAGGAGAAGAGGCAAACACCGACCTCGGGGTCGAGGTCGGCACCGTCTACCTCGACCCGACTCTCGGCGTCACGGTAACTCCAAACCCGAAATACTGGAGCGCCTTCGCGTACTACGCCCTGATCCAGATCCAGGGAGACACGCCGAACGGCCAGGTCGTAATCGGCGGCCACTGAACCGCACCACACCGAAGAAACGCGGCACGCGGCACGCGGCACGTAGCGCGTGGCACGAGCCCGCGATCAGGGTAAAGTTGCTCTCATGAAAAACGTCCAGATCCTGATCTTGGCAGCGTTCTTCTTTTTCATGGCATGCAGCGGAAGCCCCATCGGCCCAAGCTTCGCAGGCTCGAGCGGAGGCGAGGGCGGAGGGAGCCAAGGCTCAAGCTCCAGTACACCCAGCTCGAGCTCCGTCAGCACGACTGCATCCAGCTCGGCAAATTCGACGGGAGCAAGCTCCGGCAGTTCTGTCGGCTCTACAAGCTCGAGCTCAAGCTCAGGCGGTGGCAAGGACGCAGGGACGCTTGCGAGCGTAACGATCCGAATCAGCGCGAAAGGCTGGACGCCCAGTTCAGCCGTCGCGACGATCGCGTCGGTGAACGAAATCGGCCTCATGTCAGGTGACGCGGTCCAGGTCTGGGGAAGCACAACCGGGAAGGAACCGTCGACCAACCTGGGGAACAACGTCGGAACCGTTTACCTCGATCCTGTTCTTGGAATCACGGTCACGCCCGATGCCAAGCTCTGGGAAGCGTTCCCCTACTACGCCCTGATCCAGATCCAAGGAGAAGGCCCCAGCGGAGAAATCGTCATCAGCGGGCAGTAGGCCGTCCAGCGCAAGTGTCGATCTTCGTAGAAATGAGGCAAAATTTCCTGTAAACCAAGGGGGTGTCTTCCAACCTAACTCCCGTTGCTGCTCCCGCTCAAGGCGCGTTCGTAGGGCCGATCGACCTGACCTCGCTGAATCTCGGAACCACGAGCCAGATCATGATCGGCTTCCTCGAGGCCGCAGCGAACGAGCAGTGGTGCCCCTACTTCGGGCTGTCCAACAGCCTGACCCCGACCGAAGGAAACCTGGCCGGGCTCACGCCCGCCCCCAACGTGCCCGCGAGTCCGGCCGGACTTCCTGTCCTGATCGGCCCTGGGCCGTTCTCGATTCCTTTCGGCCCGATCAATCCAGCCCCTGGCGCGTACCTCTACGTCCTCCGCCTCCTCGGATCCGCCAGCGGCGTGCAGGTTCAGGTCTCCGGACAGACCTGACATGGCACAAGAGGAGGACGAACACGCGCAGGAGTCTGACGAAGACCCACGCCTGCTCGATCTCCGCGCGCGCATCAAGGGCAAGCGCGCCGACGCCAGCTCCACGAGCACAAGAGGCGATCTGCATGCACGCCGCGATCGCTTTGACGCATGCAGGGGACCCGCCAGACCAAAAGGCATGTCTACTGACGCGAGACGCGGAGCGTGGCTGATTATCGCATCCGTATTCGACGTTGCGGTAGGCGACCCGTCGTTCACGACAGCTCGTGCCATCGTCGACGCAATCCGACCACAGGCGACGCCTGTAACCAGAGCGTCCCCTCGAAAGCGAGACTCCGAAGCGCCCGAAGTCCACGAGGCAGAGATTGTTGCCGCGGCCACTGAGGCAGCGACGCAGATTCAGGTTCAGGTCACAGAGGCTTCCGACGGAGCCGACCAGGACCAAGAAATCGTCGGAAAAGAAGAGCTTGACCAGCAAGTGCGCATCGCAAACCTGCGCGCAAAGCTAGCTCTCGCAAAGTCAAAAGAGCAAGAGGCAAAGGCGCAGAAGGCCAAGCCAGCGTCCGCGTACAACGCCGATGAATCAAAATCGGCACCGATCAATACGCCGCAAAAAAACGCGCAAAATCTCTGCCGATCTATCCTGACGCACGAGTCTCTCCGAAGAGCGTCCGCAATCAACTCGTGATATTCAGGAGACATGGCCGATAGAAACGATCCGTTCCGCGTCAAGCTAGGCCCTTCGGCCGGACAGCCTCCGGCCAAAGCAGGCCGACAGGCCGAAGAGATCGCAAAGCCGTGCGACTGCGGCGGCAAGGCGATGGGGGGGAACGGGTTCCACTACCCTGGGGGGCCAGGGTGCAGAAAAGGCGCAAAGACGACAGGAGCCCCCGGCGTCTTCGTCGGATCGACCCAGAAGACTGCCCAGTGGGGCCTCCTCGGAACAAGCGACAAGACCCGCGTCGGACTCGACCTCGACGGCTGCAACACGGTAGCCCTTCTAGGCGTACAGGGAGGCGGCAAGAGCTACACGCTCGGAGTGATCGCCGAGATGGCCACGCTACAGCTACCGGGGATCAATCACCTCCCCAAGCCTCTCTGCACGATCATGTTTCACTACGACCAATCCGAGTCGTACGAGCCCGAGTTCTTGTCCGCGCTCCGCAAGAACACGCGCAAGTCCGACGTCACGCAGCTCGCCGACGAGTACGGCGCCACGCCGGCCGCACTCGCAGACGTCGTCCTCCTGGTTCCCGAAACCAAGGTGGAGCACCGAAGGGAGCAGTACCAAGATCTCGGCATCCAGGTCGAGCCCATCAAATTCGACCCGTCCGAGCTCAAGGGTATGGGCTGGAAGATCTTGATGGGAGCCTACGGCAACGACGCGCTCTACCTGCGTCAGCTCGGCGCAATCCTCAGCCGGATCCGCAACGACATCTCTCTCGACAGCCTTCGCGCCGAAATCACCGACGCCGGCCTCTCCAGATCAATCGAGCAGCTCGCCCTCGACAGGATCAACCTCGCCGAACCGTTCATCCTTGAAGGCCGAGGCCGATCCCCACGTCGGCCCAAGCCCATCGAAAGACCCGCCGCCCCCGCCGACGAGCTCGACGAAGGCGAACCGCCGATCGTCGCAGAGACCGAACGACAAGCCGCCGAAAAAGAGACCGAGCTCGCTGGCGAGGCGCCCAGGGGCATCGGCACCCTGCTCAAAGCTGGGCGCACCATCATCGTCGATCTTCGCGACATGTACATGGAGAAGGCAAAGGCTCTCGAGCTGATCGTGGTCATGATGGACGTCTTCGGGGCAGCGGAGCGCGACAAGTACGGCCGGACCGACTTCAACAGACTGTTCGTGCTCGACGAGGCCCACCAGTACATCGACGAGGAGGAGCTCGTCGCGCAGTTGATCGGGACCGTCCGAAAAATGCGGCACCTCGGGATGACGATCGTTCTCGCGAGCCAGGATCCGCCTAGCATCCACAAGACCATCATTGAGCTGTCGACCGTCGTGATCTTGCACCGGATGACCTCTCCAGCATGGCTCAAGCACCTCCGCGGCGCCATCTACGCGCTCGAGGAGGTATCGGAGAAGGACCTCGCTGAGCTTGGCCCTGGAGAAGCTTTCGTCTGGGCGCAGAAGACTAACGATCGGCGGTTCAACATCAGGCCGCAGCGAATCCAGATCCGGCCGCGGTGCACCGCCCACGGCGGCGACACCAAGACCGCCGTCCAGGACGACTGACAAAAAAAGCAAAACGAAGAAAGACTTTCTCGTGAACATCGACGACACTGCCGCGTCGAAGGATTGACGCGGCAGTGTCGCCGCCTTACCAAGGAGAAAGCCATGAAGAACATCCAGCTCCTGCTCCTGGCGATCGCCTGCGCAACGGCAGCCTGCGGCGGCGTGAACGAAGCCGAGGCGCTCTTCGGGAGCGACGGCACCAAGAGCGGCACCACCACCAGAACCGGAACCCAAACCGAGACCGGGGCAAGTGGTCGCGGAACGCTCTTCGACGTCTCGCTCGACGGCTCCGACGCCACCATCGGGGCCGGCGGAGCCAATGGGGCCGGCGGCTCCACTGCGAGCGGCACAACGACCAGCTCCAGCGGCTCGAGCGGATCCGCGACCAGCTCCACGACCAGCAGCTCAAGCGGATCCGCGACCAGCAGCTCGAGCAGCTCCAGCACCAGCGGTTCCAGCAGCTCCAGCAGCTCCAGCACCAGCGGCTCCAGCTCCAGCAGCTCCAGCAGCTCCAGCAGCAGCTCTGGCGGAGACGTATGTGCGCACAGCCCGTGCTCTGTCGGAAGCGCGCTTCAAGCCGGCTGCGACGCATGTGTGACGAAGGTGTGCGACGCGCGCCCGGAGTGCTGCAACGGAACCGGAACCTGGGACGACGGATGCGTCGTGACAGCCGCCGGCGCCTGCGACACCCCCGTCTGCTCGATCTGAGCGCAACAAGCCAGCCCCGCGGTCACCGTAGACCCCGGGCAGCTCCAGGGTGTACGCTCACGGCGTGATCACCCTCCTCGCGCCCGTTGCGGCGCCATCCGCAGGATCCTGGACGACTGCCATTTCACTGGCAAGCCTCAAGCTTAGCCAGGCTACGGCGATCCTGATCGCGCTGGAAGGCGCGGGACCGAACGACCAGGTCGCCGTCTACTTCTCGCTGAACAGCGGCCTGGACCCGTCCACCACGGGAACCGACGAGCTCTTCACCCCAACCCAAGTTCAAGTCGTGGACGGCATGGCGCTCCTTGCCGGCCCAAACACGACCGCGATTCAATTCTCGTTCACCGACCCGCCCTACGGGACCTACCTGTACTTCTTTCGCGCGGCCGGCACGAGCAGCATCGAGATCCAGATCAGCGGCGAGGCGAATCCTGTTTCTGGAACGGGTCAAGCATGGGTCCAGGGTGGTAACACTGGATTCGGCCACCCAGGAATCCTAGGAACGCTGGACGCCAACACCCTCGACGTCATCACGAACAACGTTCCCGCCATCCTGATCGACGATCTTCAGGACGTCATCATCGGGAGCGGACTCACCGACGCCACGACGTTTGTCCGATCTGGGCCAACTGGACAAGCCTTCTTCGTCGGAGGAACCCTCGCAGAAATCAGAGCCTTGTCTCGTGGAACGATCGAGATCGGCGCTGACAGCAACGAGCAATTCATCGTCGTCGGAGGAGGAAGCCCCTCCACCACGATCTCCCTTCTCAATCCCGTCTTCGTCGGCCCAGCTCTCGTTCCGATCAACGCCTCTGCTGCGCTCGACCTCTCCACCTTCACCACACTCGGCATCGGGCCACCGCAGGTTCCTGACGCGACACTTCTCGCGATCACGAATCCACTCGCTGGCCTTTTCGCGTTTGGATCAACCACCAACATCGCCCGAATGAATGTGGGCACACCAAGCGTGCCAAACTGGAGGAAAGTCGCTGGCGGCCCCCTGGTGCGCGCCACGAACACATCCGGTCAGAGCATCCCCAGCGGCACCTCTACCACCGTAACCGGCTGGACGGCCATCACCAACGTCGGCGCGTGCTTCGTACCGTCAACCGGAATCGTCACGCCGTCTGTGGAGGGGTTCTACACCTCATCCTTTGGGGTCCAGTTCAGCACGAACGTCACCAGCCTCGGCAACAACTACCAAGTATCACTCGTGCTCACGGGAGGGACTTTCCTCGAAAGCCGGTTCATTACGGCTCAGGTGGCCGGGATCTCCGGATCCTTCACGCCTAGTCTTTCTGTCGCTGGAATCGAGCTCAGCGCAGGACAGACATTCTCGCCGCAGGCTTTCCAGAACTCGGGAGCTGGGCTCACGCTGGCACAATCGACGCTCACCAACACGTTCTCTTTCGCGCTACTGTCCTGACCACACTGACGACATCCTCGGAATATCGACCGATGCACAACCCGACAACGCTCGATCCGCACACCTTCGTCGACTACATCCCTCTGGTGCGCGCCATCATCTTCGGAGTCAAGGACACGTACCCGAAGGCGCACTACCCTCAGGTCCTGTCCGCAGCAAACCTCCCAAGCAAAGAAAATCCGGATTGTGAGCCACATCCGATCTTCGCCCTATGCAAGCACGAAGCGCATGCGCCCTTCAAGCACCCGCGCTACGCCAGCCCGCCGGATAGCGAGACGACGGCAGAGCTCGAAATCCGAGACCAGGAGCACCGTGTCGACGCGCTCGAGGCCATCCCGCCTGAAATCGCGGCTGCATTCGCCAAGCTCTCGGCGAAAGATGCAGAGCTCCAGGGCCTTTGCCCCGAAGTGTTCTGGGAAAACGCTTCCGATCGCCTCGGGGTACAATCCATGCTCGAAGCGCGCGGCTGCGGCTGCGCCAATCAAGGATAGGACGCGATGCAACTTCTACCCACCATCAACGCCCCATCCTCCGGCTGGACCGGGCCCGTGTCTCTGGTCGGGCTCAAGCTCAACCAGATCTCAGGACTCGTGATCGCGCTCAACGGCGCAAGCCCAGGCGATTCCTTCGCCTTCTTCTTCTCACAAAACGGTGGCCTGAGCCCTGCCGTAACGGGGCTCATCGAGCTCGCCACGCCCACGCAGATTCAGCTCGTCAACGGCATGGCTCTCGTCACTGGATCCAGCCCCGTCGCGGTCCCGTTCTCCCAGAGCGCACCGCCCATCGGGACTTACCTCTATTTCAAGAGAGTCTCCGGATCAAGCGCAATCCAAATCCAAGTCGCTGGACAGGGCGACGCTTCTGGAGATGTTTCCGGCGCATCATTCGAAGCTGGATGCTCGAACGCTCAGGTCTTCGTGAACGGGAGTCCTGCTGCGCCAATCACCGGATGGACCGTCGCGCCAGGAACAAACCTCGGCGGAAACTTCAATCCGGCGACAGGCCAATACGTCACCAAAGTCGCAGGCGTCTACACCTTCCTGCTCGCCGCCGAGCTCGCGGCCGCCGCAATGCCAATCCTCGAGCAATGGGCTACGTCCATCTGCCTCGGCGGTAGCTCCGTCGCTCAGTACAACTACGTCAATCCCATCAACGCGCTGAGCTGCACCCGGCAGAATACCGTGTCGATCAGCCTCATGCTCAGTGCCGGCGCCGTCATCGACTTCCGCGGAGCGCTCACCGGAACCGGAGGCAACATCGCCCTTTCAGGCAATCCGGTCACCACGTTCGTCAGCGGATTCCTCAGCGCCCCCGCAGCAGGATAGTACACATGAAATGGTCCTAATCGGCAAGACCAAGGATCCTCTTCGTCGGCTTCTTCGTTCTCGTCGCGCTCGCTTTCGCCAGGACAAGCACCGTAAGCGGACAAGCGGGGCTCGTGGCCGTCAGCTTCCCTCAGTACGCAAGCCCGGCTGCCCTCTCCGCTGCACCTGTCGCCTACCTTCCGCAGGGCGCAGAGGCATGCGTGTACGCAACAGGCTGCTACACGTACCAGCCAACGTGCACATGCGCAATCGGAGGTATCGCGTGCCTCGCCGCCGCCAATGCTGATGGCGGAATGGGATGCTGGACAGCGAATCCAGACGGCGTAGCTGGGCTTTGCCCATAAAACGATGGAAAACGTGTTTCTTGTGGGCAGCGATCCGTTCCGCGGGCAGCGATCCAAGTTTCTGTGGGCAGCGAGCTTTCTGTCCGTCCGCAGTCAACGAAGACGCGTCGCGTTACGGCTCTCCAGGCCGCGGCGCGTCATAGTTGCCCGCACACTTTCGGCACACCCTAAAGTAGGGTAGGCTCTCCAACATGGCGACGAAGAAGACCGCGAGCGGTTCGGCAGCCGATGGACCCAAGGCGATGCCGCGCGAGAAGCTCGCCCGTCGCGTCTACGAGTACGGGGGAGGTGGCAACGTCAACATGAACGCGGTCTCGCAAGCGATCGAACGCGGCGAAACGGCTCCGCCAGTCGCTCTTCGCAACACGCTCGCGCAGATCGACGAGTACCTCTCGTGGCCAAACGGCAGCCGCATGGGCGGGCCGCTCGGCGGGAAGATCGACCATGCGGAGCTGCGCGAGATCCGGGGACTCCTCGGAAAGCTGGTGCCGAGCAGGAAGGCCGGCGCTTCGGCGCAGCTTTCGGGCGAGGAGCTGAGCGCGCTCCGGATCTTCGCGAAGGAGCATGGTCGCACCTGGAAGTCGGCGCTGAGGCTGGCGTGGGAGACCGGCAACTATCGGAGCACCGAAGCGGACGATGGCGCGCTCCAGCGGCTGCGCAATCGACTCGACTCGAACTGGCTCACCAAGTTCACGCTCTGACGATGAAGCGCGAGGTGGTCGTCGGCGACGTGACAGACCTCACGCTCGGCAGCGCGCGCGTGGTCGTCTTCTACAAACTCGAAGGCGGCAAACGACAACCAATTCCAGCGGAACTCATCTCGGCCGCGATCGGCTACCGCGTCGGCAAGCGCTGGATCATCCTTCCCGTCCCTGAACGCTTTCGCATCCGCGGACCGATGCCCTACGGCTGGGGTTCGCCCGTCGGGAAGGAGGAGGCGCTCGCTCATGCCGTGAGCCGGATCTCCTTCGTCCTCTTCGGGAACGAGAGGTCGGAGTACACGCACTCGCGCGCCTTCCAGGAAGGTCAAGTGACACGAGCAGCCGCCGCAGCCACAAAGCGCACCGTCGTAGCGGCTGCACTTCGCATGGCGCACATCCGCGCGTAGGAGCCCCGCCGCGTAGAAGCCCTCCGCGCGGCGCACCACATCTGTCACTGGCCTGCAAGCTCGCGCATTCGACGACGCCGCTCCTCCGAGCTCGCGGCCTGCTCACGCTCTGGCACCGATGACGCTCGCCCGAGCATGTACCCGCCACCAAACGCGATCCCGATCACAGCCGCCAGCATGACCTTCCAGTCACGCCGATCCGTCCCCGAGAGCGACAGAGCGAGCACGCGGCCTTCCGGAAGACCAGACACCGACGCGCGACCTACTCGCCCCTCGGCACCACGCTGCCCGACATGACCCAGCGGCGATCCCACATGGCTCACCAGGCTCGCCGACGCGGGCTGCACCTGAACGTTCACCGGCACCTCGTCCACCCTCGCCGGCAACCGCTCCCGGTCCGACGCCTCGCGCACATGCGCCAGCACCACATGGCTCCGGCCTGACCCTGAAGCGTCCTCGGGGTCAGGCACCACTTCCGCGTCGACCAGCCACGACGAGCCCGACCTGGCGAGCAAAGACTCCTTCGCCGCCTCGGCTGCCTCAAGCGTCACCGGCCACGCCGCCAACCTCGACCCGTCCTCGACCCACGGATCGCGCACCGACCGCGGTCCGCCAGCGCCATCGTCGCGACGACACGCCGGCGCAGTGCGCGTCGCCGGCATCGCAATCCCCCACCCGCCTCCGCATCCCGAGCCCACCACATACCCCGACGGCGCCACAAAGCGCCTGGCGGTCGGGTTATAAATAGCGAAGACAGAAGCGCTAGGCGTTTGCACGAAAGACTCCTACTCCGGGCTCGAGCGAACTGGGGCGCGACGACGGCCGGCAAACACCCAACCTACCAGGAATGCGAGCGCCACCGCGAGAAACGGAACGAGCATCGTCCACTCGAGAAGCCCAGGCGCCGTCCCGTGTCGCGTGAACCCCTCGGCCCATGCCTCCGTCACCGTCATGCCTTCGCGGCACGAGATCCTGGAGTACGCCGCGACCCTTGCCGAAGCGCCCTCGCCACCAATGACGCCACGAAGATTCGACCAGAGGCGAGGGTCACGCAGCCCCATGTCGACGCCAGGTCGAACATCGTTGCAGTCCATCAGAAACCCTCAGAGCCTGATGGACGGGAGCGATCGACGATACCCGAGGGCCTTGGCGATGAGCAAAGGCACCTGCGTCTGACTTTGGCCCTTGACCGTCTCACTCTTCGAGTCGATCTTCACGTCACAAGTTCGCTGAAGAAGCGCGGGCGTGAGCTCGACGATCTGGCCGCCAGCGACGACGAAGAACCGCATGTAGTCATGCCCCTCCGTCCTGCGCATCACCATCGAGTAGACCGTCGTACCGGAAGGAACGAAGCGGCGAAGGGTGTCGAGAGCATCTTTCGTGGGAACGAACTTGGTGGACATGGCAAAAGCGTACCACGCGATGCGCCAGCGGCGAAAGTCTGGCGAGCAACGAGGCGCCTCTAATCGCCAAGCTTCCTGGGGACGATCGCGCACGACGCGCCGCCGCTTGCCTCGAGCGAGGCGCGCGCATCGGCCATCTGGCGAGCCATCGCGAGATGCTGGAGCCATCCTCGGAAAAATCCCACCTTCGCCTGCTTGAGGCGAAAGTCGAGGCCCTGGAGAGGGACGAGGCACGTCTTGCCGCCTTCGTCGTCGACGACAAAGTTGATCACCGTCTCGATCGCGTACCCTACCCAGCACGTCTCCGGAACGCGGTCAACGACCCACCGTCGCACGATACGCTCTCCCGTCATGACCGGCGCGAGGGTCTGAAGCAAGTTCAGCATCCCGTAGTCGCGCAGCCCGCAAACCTGATCGAAACCGAGATCGAAGTGCTCCACCATGAGCCGAACATGCGCCGGCGTCAGCGTCGTAAGATCCGCGTCAAAAAAAGCGATCGCGCCCGCAGGCAGATCGCCAAGGCCACGCGCTTGCGCGTCCAGACGCGCTACGCCGGCGAGCATCGCCTCCGCCTTTCCGCCGTTCGGCGTGAGGCTCAGCACTTCCGCCCCAGCCCCGCGAGCTAGTTCAGCCGTTGCGTCGGACGACCCGTCGTCCACACACAGCACGCGCCGAAACACGCCGGACTCCAGAACCGCTGCGATGACGCGTCCCACGGTCGGCGCCTCGTTATGCGCCGGCACGACCGCGTCGATCTGGATCTGAGAATCTGCCACGACCCCAGCGCTCGTGCTTGTCGCCATCAGAAGATCCTACACGCGATCGTTCCTCAAGGCGAAGCGCCAACGACCAACGGCCTCAGCCCTTCGCCATCACGATCCGCTTGGATGGTCCCGCCACGTTGCGCGGCAACTGAATCGCGCCTCGCATGCGCTGGAAGATCTCCGGGCGAGCCACATCGATCCCGCGCGCTGCTCGCAGCTTACACGGCGGGCAGTCACCGCAAGGGCACGTGACTGCCGCGTCCGTCATCCCCTCCGCAAACATGTTGGCCATCGGCTCGAGCGAAGCCGCAACGCCTGGATTCTGCGCCGCCGTGTCACGCGAACCCATCCAGAGGGCGCTCGCAATGCCGCGGGTCGTGTCGGTGAGGTTTACGATCTTCCCGAGCCTGGCGACGAACTCGGGGCCCAGCGCCGTGTCGATCCACACGTCCTGCGTCTCCGGCACGCCCAGCGACGCAACGCGCTTCGCGATCTTCGCCACCGTTTCACGCGCCCACTCCAGCCGCTCCACGAGCTCGTCGAGCTGCTCGAGCACCTCCGCGTCCGCCTTGTCGTCGCCCACGTTACCCAGCACGCTCGGTCGATTCATCGTCGCATCCTCTTTCCGCGAAGCGCTCATGCGCCGCTCACAGCCGCGCCAAGACCAGCGTCAAGCGTCAGGCAACAGGATTCCACTGCCAGGTCTTCCGCAGCCGCGGGCCACAACCCCCTTGATCCTTGATCTGGAGGTGCGCGGGCGCCCCGTTCCGGATCAAACCCGCCGTGCGGAGCTGACCGAGAACGGTGGCCACCCGCAACGAAAACTTCCCGCGCGGCGCCCACGAGAGATCCTTCACCAGCTTCTGCACCGACGAGACCTTGAGCTCGCGCGCTTTCTCGACGTAGAGCACGTAGAGAACAGCCGCAGCCAAGCTCCCTGCCCGCGGCGCATACGAACCGGCCGGCATCGGAACGCGGCGCATCGCGGACACGGCGAGGTCGCGCGCGACGACCTTGGAGGACTTCTTCGCCGGCTTCTTGCCGGTCTTCCCCGGCTTCTTGCTGACCTTCGGCGACTTCTTCCAAGCCTTCGACGACGCATCCCTCTTCACGCTCTTCATGACCCATGAGCGTCCTTGCTTCAATGGTCCACGTCAAGGCAATTTTTCACGCCAAAGTCTTCGTTGACATCGGCTACAAGCAACGCTCTGATGAGGAATGTCCACTTCCGACGATAACATCAAGACCATCGAAGACGAGGTGCAACGACGGCTCAAAAACGTCGCTCATCTCGAAGCTGCCGATCTCTACACGCTGACGCTGACCGCCACCAAGCTGCGCGAGCACGCGCAAGAAACGAAGATCCGCGACTTCGACGTCAAAGCAAAGAGCGTCGCCAGCGGCCTGCTCGAACAGATCGCGCCGATGGCCGCAGGAATCGTCCCGATCCTGGCAAGCTACATCGAGAAGATCGCGAGAACGAAAGCTGGGCCGAGGGCCTCTTAGTAACCGCTAGGCGAAAAAGACAACTCGGTGTAGGTTCTCAGAATGAAGACCGCCATCGGTTGCCTCGTTGTCCTCGCCGGCGTCGCCGGCCTCACCGCCCTCGCCCAGTGGGCCAAGAAGCCCGCCAAGCACCAGGCCGCGTAGTCTGGCCCGCCCCATTGCAGGCAGCCGAGCGATTCAGGCTCGGCTGCCTGCAAGTTCATGATCATCCCGCTGCTTTGTTCGAGTCGTCGAAATCATCGACGCGTCCCTCGAGCTTCCGAAGCGCACTCTTGAGATCATCGATCTCTTTCTGATGAGCGCGACACGTCTTGCCGTGCGAGGGCGAGGAGGGCGTCGCGGAAGGCCGGCGGGGTGGCCTTCGCCTCGCGCTTCCCCAAGGTGGGCTTGATGCGGTCGAACCACCCAACCTGTGCCACCCCTGGCGCACGCTCCCACCGCATCGCGGGGGGGGGTCTCGCCGACGTAGTAGAGCCAGGTCCGCTTGCGCGCCCGGTGCCCGTAGGCGCTTTGCCAGACCTCGCACGACCAGCCGGGGCCGCCGAGTTCGCGCGTCCACCCTCCGCCCGCGGGGGCCGTCAGGCCATGAGCCGCCCACGCGTTGCTCGATGCGGGGTGCTCCAAGACGCCGCCCCACCGGCGCACGCTGGCCAAGGCTGCCGCGAAGCATCCGCCGTCGTTCCCCGGCCGGTTGTGCTCGCCGCCGTACCGGGCGAAGTTGAGCGCGGCGAAGTTCACCCAGAGCTGACAGGGTGGATGCGCCACCACGCGGTGCGGGCCCTCGTAGCGGCGCGCATCGCGCGACTCGTCCCACGGGTCTACGCCGTCGAGGCCGAAGTAGCAGCCGTCCGTGGCGACGTAGAGGGCGGCGACCGTGGGGCTCACCGGCTGCGCGAGATTCATTCCGATCATGTGACAATCCTCATGTGTCACGAAACGCGCGTCAACGGATATTCTCGCGAGTGTTGGGATGCGAGCAATCGAATGCGCGTTTTTGCCGCAAAACATAGGCAAAAACGAAACGGACAGCCAAGCCAGCTCGGTGGTATCCTGAGGAAACATTCCACAGCCAGGAGTCGCACTTGAACCCCTATCGTCACTACACCCACACCCCTCGCCCGTCCCTCAGTCGCCTCGCGTCGTGCGTGCGCGCCGTCGGCATGCTAGCGATCGTCACCATCCTCACGGGCTGCCCGACCGCTCTGCTGATCGCCAAGGTGGCCGAGCAGGCCGCCTGCGCCATCGTCCCCGCCTACCTCCCCGGATCCAGCACGCTGGTCGCTTCGATCTGCACCGATGCAGCGCCCGTCGTGAACACCGTCATCGCGGACGTCATCGCAGCCGAGGGTCCCGCCGCAGCATCCTACAGCGCAGCGTCCTGCAAGCTCACCACCATCACCGACGGCACCTCCGGACGCGGCTCCATCTGCGACCACTTCTGCGGCGACATGGCCATCGCCACGGCCACCGACCCGTGTCCCCGGGTCGACGCTGCGCTGAAGTCAGCCCGCTCTCGCAAGCCCAGGACCGGGCAGATCGACAACGATCGCGACCTGACCCTCGACGCCATGCTCGACTACACCAAGGAGTAGCGATGGACGCCTCGCCCGACACCGTGCCTATCCGCAAGAGCCCAAGCGCGATGCGCGGGGCTCCCGTCCGCATGCGCGCCATGCGCGCCATCGCCGCGCGCGCCATCGCCGCCGGCGCCGCCCTGACGATCGGGGCGGTGAACGATCCGAGCTCAGGCATCAGCGAGGAGACCTTCCGTCGATCCGTCCTCGCGTGCGCGATCCAGCTCCAGAGGGACGTCGCTCCCGAGTTCTCCCTGCCCGCCCCCACCGTCGTGATCATGAGCCCCGGCGACGCGCGCCCGGCCGGACAGCACGTCGGCGTCATCTCCGTCGTCGGCGAAATCCCGAACGACCCCACCGCGCAGGGGTTTCATACCCCCCTCGGAAGCGGCGATTCGTTCGACGGCTATGTCTCCACCGAGGGCGTGGACGAAGGCGGGTTCTCCGAGTGCCTCAGCCACGAGCTGCTCGAGATGCTCGCAGACCCCGACTGCCAGACCGTCTACACGGCGGCGGACGGCTCGAAGATGCCGCTCGAGCCAGGCGACCCCTGCCAGGCTGGTGGCCCTACTCCGAACGCGTGGCGCGTCCCGATCGACATCGGAGACGGCAAGGGCCCCGTGTGGGTCGCCAACTTCACCACCAAGGCATGGGGCCTGGTCGGCGACAAGAGCGGAGCGAAGAAGGATTTCCTCGGTCTGATGCCCGTCGACGTCGACTTCCCCATCCTGCCGTTCGGCTACGTCGCGAAGACGCTGCCCAACGGTACCCAGACCGACGTCTTCGGGCCCGGCGGCGAGCTCGTCAAGCTCCCCGAGCGCAAGCTGCACCAGGAGTGCCGAGTGCAGGTTCGGCTCGCCGAGATGCGAAAGGAAGCCGCGTGAAGTACGCCGCGACGGCCATCGTGCTGCTCCTGAGCGCATCCGTCGCAGGCTGCGCCTACTTCTCGGTCGACGGCTCCGGCCTGGCCTTCAAGGTGGCCGTCGATCGCCCGCCTCCGGTCACCAGCGACGGCGGCGCAGAGCCCTGAGCAAAGCCGCGTGAGCCTCCCCGTCCCCGCGTTCTCCACCTCGACCGATCCGATTAAGCCGGACATCGAAGAGGGGATGGGCGACGCTCGCGACAAGGCCCTCGACGATGAGGCACGCCAAGGAATGACTGTGCTCCCGCCAGCCGGCGAGAGCGCCAGCGAGACCAAAGCTGGCGAAGATGTGGACGACAGCATCAAAAGAGCTCGCGAAAACCTCGCCGCGAGCCAAGCCAAGGAAGTGGCGACGCCCCTACGCGACCCGCTCGGAGCCATCACCGCCTGGAAGCCAACGGAGTAGAGCGCGGGAGGCGTCCACGGCTATCCGTGCTCCACGGCGCCGGCGAGCCCGCCGAGGTCATCCTGCGACTCCGGCGGGAGGCCGCAGGCGACACGCTCGGCCGCCGTGAGTTCCTCGGCGCCGATGACGACCGGCCAGCGATTCGCGATCTCGTGGGCCCTTCGCGGATGGGAGCTGAGCGCGTCTCCGCGGACGGCGAGCAAGCAGAACTCCCCGTGCGGCAACGATTCGGCGCCGAGTCCCAGATGATGATCGACCACGCGCACGACCGCGACATGCTCGCCGCAGCCGATCGAGCGGCGGATCTGGCCGCCACTCACGTCGACCTTCGCCGCGACCGCATGGTCCTCGGTAAAGTCACGATCGACGCGCTCTCGGTTCGTCGCCCACGGCGGTGGTGGTGACCGCCACTTCCTTTCCGTGGAGCACCATACGTCGCCGTCCGATAGAACCGACCAGAGGCCGATCGCGCTCCGCGACTGAGGTGCGCGCTCCTTGAACGCGCCGAAGCTCTCGCCCCCCCTCGGCATTGCGAGGTGCTCCTCGATCGCATTGAGGCGCGCGCG
>Ga0302320_10000543_pt1 | contig 90485 bp, 73 predicted proteins | sample Bog_T0_3_FD_202130 | JGI IMG/M metagenome (GOLD analysis project Ga0302320, IMG submission 202130) | Peat permafrost microbial communities from Stordalen Mire near Abisko, Sweden - Bog_T0_3 | ecosystem: Environmental > Terrestrial > Soil > Wetlands > Peat | place: Sweden: Abisko, Stordalen Mire...
CGCCTGTACCAGGCCCAGCAGCTGCCGCCGGCGGCACATGCTGGTGCGCTTGAGCGTCACTTTCTGCATCTGCTGGCCCTTGGCTTGGGCGCTGATCTCCCCGATGCGCGCCTGCACTGCGGCGGAATCCTGCTCGCGGGCCCCGCTGGGCCGGGCGAAGAAATAGCCCTGGAAGAGGTCTACGCCCATCCCAAAGAGCAGGCTGCCCTCATCAGCGGTCTCCACACCCTCGGCTATGATGACCGTTCCCAAATGGCGCGCCATGCTGACCAGGGATTTGAGGACTTCCTGCTTGAAGAAGTCATGGTGGATGCCTTCCACCAGGTAGCGGTCGATCTTGATGATGTCCGGCCGGATCAAGGGGATGCGGTTCAGGTTGGAGTGCCCGGCCCCCACGTCGTCCAATGCGATCAGATAGCCGGAATCTCGGTGTGCCTGGACAAAGCGCTGGAGCTCCGCTGTGTCTTCGACCGCTGATTCCACGATCTCGATGACGATGTCCTTGGCGGCCAGGCCGGCTTGGGCCACCTGCGCGTCAAGGCCGCCCGTGCCGGTCCCTCGCGCGACCGCGCTGGCCGCATCCACGTTGAGGGAGAGGACCGACCCCGGGGCATCCGGCCGCAAGAGGCTGAAATGGCCCAAGATCCGCTGCCGGCATGCCTGGTCCAGCTCGTGGACGAGGCCGGCGGCAGTGGCTTCCCTGAAGAGGCGGTCGGCCGGGATCACGCTCCCGCCTTCGGGCTGCAGCCCGCGGCTCAAGCCTTCATAGCCCAAAATGGCGCGGCGGCGCACAGAGACCAGGGGCTGGAATTGGGGGAGGATCCTGCCGTCCTGGATAAGCCGGGGGATGTCGATCTCTTGGGTGGCATCGGACATGGGCGACTCCTTGTTGGTGAGGTGGGGGATGGGCTAGAGAGGCCGCTCGCATGGGCCGGCTTTATCTGTTTTTGGGGACAGCTGCGGTGCCATTGGATAATAAAAGACCCCCAGCAAGGGGGTCTGGCATGAGGTCGAAGACGCGGCCCTGCTGATTGCTCCCGGGTTTTTAAGCCAGCGCCAGCAGCACCGCGCCGCCAGCCACCAGCGCGCCTCCCAGCAGGGCCTTCCAGGTGAGGCTCTCGCCCAAGAAGATGAGGGCCAGCAGCATGGCCACCACCACGCTCAGCTTGTCGATGGGCGCCACGCGCGAGGCCGGCCCCATCTGCAGGGCCTTGTAGTAGCAGAGCCAGCTGGCGCCCGTGGCCAGGGCTGAGAGCAGCAAGAAGATCAGGCTCTTGCTGGGCAGGCTGGCAGGGTTCTGCCATTCGCCCCGGCCCAGCACGATGAGCCCCAGCATGGCCAAGATGACCAGGGTGCGCAGCAATGTGGCCAGGTTGCTGTTGATGCCAGCCACGCCGACCTTGCCCAGCACAGCTGTGAGGCCGGCGAAGAAGGCGGAGGCCAAGGCATAGGCTTGCCAGCTCGGCTGCATTCTCATAATGCCCTTGGCTGGGGGAAGCGGCCCTCGAAGGCCAGCTCTGACAGGGGAAGGCGGGAGTTGGGCGCCTCCTTCTCCTGGAGGTCCGCAGGCAGCGCGAGCGCCTCAGCTGGCTTGCCCAGGGCAATCACCACTTCCAAGGCCAGGTCTTCGGGAACGCCCAATGCCAGGCGGGCCTTCTCCTTCTCGAAGCCGCCGATGGCCCGCGTGCTCCAGCCCAGCTTCTCAGCCTGCAGGGCCAGCTGGGCCCAGGCAGCGCCTGCATCAAAGGAGTGGCTGCTGGCTTTCACCCGCTGGCCATCGCGAAACCGCGTGGTCTGGGATGCCAGCAGGATGAGGGCTGAGGCATTCGCGGCCCACCGCTGATTGCCAGGCAGCAGCAGGTCGAAGAAGGCGTCCCAGCTGGCCGAGCCTCTGCGAGAATAGACAAAGCGCCAGGGCTGGCTGTTGCCGCCCGAGGGCGCCCAGCGCGCTGCTTCGAGCACGCTGAAGAGCACGGCATCGGGCAGCGGCTCCCCGGTGAAGGCGCGGCGAGACCAGCGCTGGATGAACAGGGGCTCGATGGGATGGTCAGCTTGGCGGCTTGCCAACTGGGGCAGAGTGGTCATGTTCGGCCTCGAGGAATTCAGCGAGCCCAGGGCCCAAGCAAAGACTGCAAACCAGGATGGAAAGGGGCCTGCTAGGATTTGGGGCGGGCTTGTTCGGCTGAGCGCGGGATGCATGTTTGGCCTCCTTAGGAGCAGAGGCCGGGCGACCGTATGGTGTGCCGGAGGGCGTTCGCGGTTGAATGGAGCAGCGCCAGCGCAGGATTTTAAGGGCCAGTTGGCGTGTGCGGCATAAATAACACTAACTCTATCGACTAAATAATATTGATGATTTTCCTTTAAGTCAAGGCAATTATTGACGGGTAGCTGGATTTTTATGCTTTGACCTTGACAAAATGAGAATCAGGCAGTAAAACTCTACTAAATACATAGACTATATATAATTGATGGGAGGCAGAGCCATGGCAGAAAAAAAGAAACTATCGCTGATCGTTTTCTCGGGCGACTTTGACAAGACCATTGCGGCCTACACCCTGGCCAGCGGCGCTCTTGCCGTGGGCTATGAGGTCAATCTCTTCTTCACCTTTTGGGGGCTCAATGGGGTGAAGATAAAGCAGGGCCGCGCCTTCATTGGCAAGGCCTTGCTCGACCGTTTCTTCAATTTTCTCATGGGCGGCCGCAAGAAGCTGCCGCTTTCCCGCCTCAACTTTGGCGGCATCTCGCCTGTGCTGATGACAGGCATGATGCGCAAGAACAACGTGGCCACTTTGGAGGAGCTCTTGGAAGCCACCAAGGCGCTGGGCGGCAATTTCTACGCCTGTGAGATGGCCATGCACATCCTGGGCGTGAAGAAAGAGGACCTGATCCCTGAGATAAAGAAGGTGCTGGGCGTGGCCACGTTCCTCGAATTGGCCGAGGGAGGGCAGGTGCTGTTCCTATGAGCCAGGTCCTTGACATCACCCATGAGCACTGCCCCATGACCTTTGTGAAGACCAAGCTGGCGCTGTCCAAGCTCAATGCCGGCGAGCGGCTGGAGGTGCTGCTGAGCGAGGGCGAGCCCTTGGAGAATGTGCCCAAGAGCTCCGCGGAGCAGGGCTACAAGGTGGTCAGCATCACGGAAGTGGCTAAGCCGGTGTGGAAGGTGGTCATAGAAAAGTAATCGCTTCGGATGGGCAAGCCCAGCCTGCCCTGCATGTTTTTCTTTGCAAACTCCCCATTCTGGGGAGTTTTTTTATGACAGCAGGCGCGGATAGGCTTTGGTGGCCACGATGAGCGCTAGGGCTGAGCAGCAGGCCAGGGCCAGCGCGTCGGGGGCGAAGCGGTCGAAGTCGGGATAGATGAGGAGGCCGCGCAGGCCGTCCACCAGGTAGCTCATGGGGTTGATGGTGGCCAGCACTTTGAGCCAGCCGGGCATGATGTCGGTGGGGTAGAGCGCGCTGGAGGCGAAGAAGAGCGGCATGGTGATGAGCTGGCCTATGCCCATCATGCGCTCGCGGGTCTTCACCAGCGCGGCGATGCCCATGGACATGCCGGCGAAGAAGCTGCCGCCCAGCATGGTCATGAGCACCAGGCCGGCCAGGCGGGCGGGGCTGATGAGCATGTGCACGCGGAGCAGGGTGGCCAGCAGCAGGATGACGAGCAGCTGCACCAGGGAGCGCTGCGAGCTGGCCAGCATGCGGCCCAGCACCAGCGAGGAGCGGTGGATGGGCGTGGTGAGGATCTTCTGCAGCAGGCCCATGTCCTTCTCCCATATCACCGAGAGCCCGGCGAAGATGCTGACAAACGTGATGCTCTGCGCCAAGATGCCGGGGGTCAAAAAGGCCAGGTAGTCGCCGCCGGGGATGCTGATGGCGTGGGCGTGGCCCATGGCCTGGCCGAAGATGAGCAGCCACAGGGCCGGCTGCACGCTGCGCGAGAGGATCTCGGCCGGGTCCTTGAAGAGCTTGATGGTCTCCCAGCGGACGATGATGAGCACATGCCAGAGGTAGCGCTGGATGGGGCTCATGGGCTTAACCGAGGCGGCGGGCGAGGCGGCGGCTGCGTTGGACATCTTTGATGCTCCCGTGGTCGGCCTCTTGGTGGCCGGAATAGTGGGCGAAGATCTTGTCTAGGTCCGCGCCGGGCATGCCGGCCTTGCGGCCCAGCTGGGCCGCGGTGCCCAGCCCGGCGATCACGCCCTTGCTCATGATGGCGATGCGGCCGCAGAGCTCCTCGGCCTCGTCCATGTAGTGGGTGGTCAGGAGCAGGGTGATCTTCTCCTTCTGCTGCAGGCGGCGGATGTGGTCCCACATGCTGCGGCGCGAGACCGGGTCAAGGCCCACGGTGGGCTCGTCGAGCATGATGACCGCCGGCCGGTGGAGGATGGACTGGCCTATCTCGAGCCGGCGCACCATGCCGCCGGAATAGGTGGCCACCGGCCGGTGGGCGGCCTCCTCCAGGTCGAGCATGGCCAGGGTCTCGGGGATGCGCTCTTTGAGCAGCTTGGCAGGCAGGCAGTGCAGCTGGCCGAAGATCTCCAGGTTCTGCCAGCCGGTCAGCACGCCATCCACGCTGAGCGACTGGGGCACATAGCCGATGCTGGCCCGCACCTGCGCAGACTGAGTCGCTAGGTCGAAGCCCGCCACCTTGGCCCAGCCGGCGCTCGGCTGCAAGAGGCCCACCAGCATCTTGATGGTGGTGCTCTTGCCGGCGCCGTTGCGGCCTAGCAGGCCGAAGCACTCGCCCTTGGCCACCGTGAGGTCGATGCCATCCACGGCCTTGATGGGGCCGAAATGCTTTGTCAAGCCGTTGAGCTCGATCATGGTCTCTTTGCGCATCAAGCCACTCCTTCAACAGGGAACAGTGTTGCGGTTCCCACATGCCGCTCATGAATGCGGGGGATTGTACTTCATCTGTCCCTGCTCGGCTAGCGTGTCAATTTGTCTGCAGCCCCTGCGCATGGCAAAAGGCTAAGAACAGCCCCAGGCCCTGCTCCCAGGCGCCCAGGTTGGAGGCGGCGTTGATGTGCCCCAATCGGCCGGCCTGGTGAAAGGCCGAGCCCCAAGCCCTGGCGCAAGCCAGGCTGTAGGTCGGGCTGGCAAAGGGGTCATCTTCGCTAGCCACCACCATGGAAGGGAAGGGCAAGGGCGCTCGGGGGATGGGGGAGAATCCGCGGGCGTGGGGCGGGAAAGGCGCGCAGGCAGGGTCGGGCGGGGCCACCAGGAAGGCGGCGGCGACCGGGCCTTGGGGGTGGGCCGCGGACCAGGCGGCCACGGTCAGGCAGCCCAGGCTGTGGGCCGCCAGCACCACGGGCGCGGCCAGGGGGCGCAGGGCCAGGTCCAGGCCTTCCACCCAATCGCCCAGCAGGGGCTGGGCCCAGTCTCGCTGGGCCACCCGCGCGGTGCGGGGCAGGCGGCCCTGCCAGGCGGTCTGCCAGTGGCTGGGGCCGCTGTCATCGATGCCGGGCACGATCAGGACTGTGGCCAATGGGGTCATCATCCCTCCTCGCGGGCGGTCAAAGCTTTGCCAGCAGGGCTTCGAAGCCTGTGCGCTCCACCCATTCCCCCAGCCGCTCCCCAGGCTGGCTTTGCGCCTTCCACAGCGCCAGCAAGGGCTGCAGGGTCTCGGCCACCTTGTCCAGGTCCACCTTCTGCTTCCACAGCCGGGCCACGCGCACGCCCTCGGGGTGCCCGCCGATGAAGATCGCGTATTTCCCCTTCATCTGGCCCACCACGCCGATCTCGGCGTTGAAGGGCCGGGCGCAGCCGTTGGGGCAGCCGGTCAGGCGCAGCACAGGCGCGCGCTGCTGCAGGCCCAGGGCGCTGAGCACGCTGTCCACAGAGCGCAGCAGGCTAGCCACCACGCGCTCGGCCTCGGTGAGCGCCAGGCCGCAGGTGGGCAGCGCTGGGCAGGCCAGGGCGCGGTCATAGATGGGGCTGGGGCTCACATAGTCGCTGAAGCCGTGGCGGATGAGGATGGCTTCGACCTCGGCCTTGTCCTGGGGCGCAAGGCCCATCAGCACCAGGTCCTGGTCGGCTGTCAGCTGCACGGTGGGCGAGAAGCGGCGCACCACCTCAGCCACCGCCGCTTTGGGCGCGCGGCCCGGGGCATCCCGCAGGCGGCCTGAGAGCAAATGCACCCCCAGGGCCAGCGTGCCATCTGTTCGCGCGTGCCAGCCCAGCAGGCTGGGGGTCTTCCAGGCCGGCAGGGAGCGCTGCTCCAGCTGGATGCCAGCGCTGGCTTCCACCTGGCCGCGGAACCAGGCCACGCCCTTCTCGGCCAGCACATACTTGAGCCGGGCGTGCTTGCGGTTTGTCCGGTCGCCAAAGTCGCGGTGCACGACGACGCAGGCCTCGGCCACCTTGAGCAGGCTGGCGGCCGGGGCCCAGCCCAGCAGGTCCGCGGCGCGGGGGAAGGTGGAGGCCATGCCGTGGGTCATGCCCATGCCGCCGCCCGCTAGCACGAAGGCGCCGTTGACGAGGCCATCCGGGCCCAGGGTGGCCACAAAGCCCAGGTCATTGCTGTAGATGTCTATGTCGTTGTGGCCGGCCAAGGTGACGGCCATCTTGAACTTGCGGGGCAGGTAAGCCTCGCCATAGAGGGGCTCCTTGTCGTCCTTGAGCTCCTGCTTGGCTTCGTCCAGCCACAGCTCGGCATAGGCGCGCGAGCGCCATTTGAAGTGCTCGCTTAGGCTCTCGGCCAGCGCGTCCAGCTGCGCCAGGTCAGCGCGGCCCCAGGGGTTGGCCGCCTCGGTGACGTTGCGCACCACATCTCCGCAGGCGCCCAGGGTGCTCAGGCTCATGGCGTGGATGCGCTGGATGGTGGCCTTGAGCCCCTGCTTGACCACCCCATGCAGCTGCAGGGCCTGGCGGGTGGTGAGCCTGAGGCTGCCGCCACCCATCTCATCGGCCAGCGCGTCCCAGGCCAGCCATTGGCTGGCGCTGAGCCGGCCGCCGGGCATGCGGGCGCGCAGCATGAAGCTGGTGGGCGACTGCTCCTTGGGCTGGTCGCGGTCGCGCTGCTGGTAGATGCCGTGGAACTTGATGAGCTGGGCATTGCCGCCCTCAAATCCGGGCGCTTCGCTGAACAGCCCGTCCAGCAGGGTGCCGCGCAGGCCCTTGGAAGCCGCCTTGATGCCTTCCACCTCGCTCAATTCTGCCATGCTCGCCTCCTTCGTGCCCGTGAGGGCTCCGAAGCGCCCTATCGCGCCTGGTGTAGTCCGCATTCCTTGTGCTCCGCTGACTCCCACCACCAGCGGCCGGCCCGGATGTCCTCGCCCGGCTTGATGGCGCGGGTGCAGGGCGCGCAGCCGATGGAGGGGAATCCCTGGTCGTGCAGGGGGTTGTAAGGGATCTTGCCGGCTTTCACCAGCTCCCAGAGCTGGCTCTCGCTCCAGCTGGCCAAGGGGCAGATCTTCACCAGGCCTTGGCTGGCATCCCAAGCCAGGGGCGCCACCAGGGCGCGATCCTGGGATTGGCCTTGGCGCAGGCCGCATATCCAGGCCCGCTTGCCGGCCAGGGCCCGCTTGAGCGGCTCGGTCTTGCGCACCCTGCAGCACTGCTTGCGCAGCTCCACGCTCTCGCGGAAGCCATTGATGCCATGCTCCCTGGCATAGGCTTCCACCTGCCCAGCCTCGGGGAAATAGACCTGGATGCCCAGGCCGTATCTCTGCTCCGTGCGCTCCAGCAAGGCGTAAGCCTCTGGGAAGAGCCGCCCGGTGTCCAGCATGAAGCTGGGAAGGCCAGGCGCATGCTGATGGATGAGGTGGGCCAGCACCTGGTCCTCAAGCCCCAAAGAGGTGGCGAAGGCCGCCTGCTTGCCGAAGGTTTCCCAGGCCCAGGCCAGCAGGCCGCCGGCGTCCAGGCTCGAGGCCTCGTTGATCCAGGCTTCCAGCTCTATGGGAAGGTCAGCCATGGTCGCTCCTCAGATGCTGTAGTCATCCACGAAAACGCGGGCGTCCTTGGGCCTGAGCCAGGCTTGGCTCCCAAGGGCCAGCGCTAAAGCCTGCCAGTCTGAGTGGGGCAGCTCAGCTTGGATGTAGCTCCCGGCCTCGTCCTGCAGCTCAAGGCGCACCACGGGGCCCGCGGCGTGCACATGCCGCAGCACAACAGGGATGGCGCCCTGGCCCGGGTGCCTGCGCACCTCGAAATCAGCCGGCCGCACAAAGAGCTGGGCTCTGCCCTCGTGGCTGGCGGGCTGGCCTGTGATGTCCAAAGACAGCGCGCCCAAGATGGCTTTGCTGCCGGCCACCCGGCCATGGAAGAGGTTGACGTTGCCCAGAAAGCCCATGACAAAGGCGGTGGCCGGCTTGTGGAAGAGCTCCTCGGGCGTGGCCATCTGCTCGATGCGGCCCTTGTTCATCACCACCACCTGGTCCGCCACCTCCAAGGCCTCCTCCTGGTCATGGGTGACGAAGACGCTGGTGACATGGATCTCATCGTGCAGGCGCCGCAGCCAGCGCCTCAGCTCCTGGCGCACCTGGGCATCCAGGGCGCCGAAGGGCTCGTCCAGCAGCAAGACCTTGGGCTCCACGGCCAGGGCCCTGGCCAGGGCCACCCGCTGGCGCTGGCCGCCCGAGAGCTGGGTGGGCTTGCGGGCCTGCAGGCCCTCCAGCTGGACCAGGCGCAGGAGCTCGCCCACCTTCTTCTGGATGGCGGCCTCGCCGGGCCGCGAGCTTGCGGGCCGCACGCGCAGGCCAAAGGCGATGTTCTCGGCCACGCTCATGTGCCTGAAGAGCGCATAGTGCTGAAAGACAAAGCCCACCCCGCGCTGGCCAGCATGGCGCTTGGCCACATCCTCGCTGTCGAAGAGGATGGGGCCGCTGCCCGCATCCGCGCTCTCCAGGCCAGCGATGAGGCGCAGCAGCGTGGTTTTGCCCGAGCCGGAGGGGCCGAGCAATGCCACCAGCTGGCCCGAGGGCACGGTGAGGCTTATGTCCTTGAGCACCGGGGTCTGGCCGAAGGTCTTGGAGATGCGCTCAAGGCGTATGCTCATGGCCGGCCCTCGAGGCTTGCGCCGCGGCCCCGCCATTCGATGAAGGACTTGAGCCCCAGGGTCACCAGGGCCAGCAGGGCCAGCAGGCTGGCGCAGGCGAAGGCGGCGCCGAAGCTGTAGTCATTGTAGAGGATCTCCACGTGCAGGGGCAATGTGTTGGTCTGGCCGCGGATGTGGCCGGAGACCACGCTCACGGCGCCGAATTCGCCCATGGCCCTGGCGTTGCAGAGGATGATGCCATAGAAGAGCCCCCATTTGATGTTGGGCAGGGTCACCCGCCAGAAGACCTGCCAGCCGCTGGCTCCCAGCACCCGCGCGGCCTCCTCCTCCTCGCTGCCCAGGCTCTCCATCACTGGGATGAGCTCGCGGGCCACAAAGGGGAAGGTGACGAAGAGGGTGGCCAGGATGATACCCGCTGGGGCGTAGATGATCCTCAGGCCATGGGCCAGCATCCAGGGCCCCAGCAGGCCTTGCAGGCCGAAGAGCAGCACAAAGATGAGGCCGCTGATGACCGGGGACACCGAGAAGGGCAGGTCGATGAGCGAGAGCAGCAGGCCTCGGCCGCGGAACTCGAACTTGGTGACCAGCCAGGCCGCCGCCACGCCGAAGCTGGTGTTGAGCGGCACAGCGATGCCGGCGGAAATGAGGGTCAGCCGCAGGGCAGCCACGCTGTCGGGCGAGCTGATGGCCGCCAAGTAGGCCCGGCCGCCCTTGGCCAGGGCCTCGGTTGCGATCAAAGCCAGGGGCAGGGCCAGGAAGAGGCCCAAGAATGCGAAGCTGGCCGCGGCCAGGGACCAGCCCAGCCAGCCTGGGGCGGGCGCGGAATAAGAGGTGCTGCTGCGGCTGGTGAGAAAGGGCATGGGAGTCCTGCTCATTGGGTGGAGCGCTGTAGGCGTGCCTGCAGATGGTTGATGGCCAGCAGCAGGATGAAGGACGCCATGAGCATGGCGCTGCCCAAGGCTGTGGCGCCGGCGTAGTCGTACTGCTCCAGCTTGGTGATGATGAGCAGGGGCACGATCTCGGTCCGCATGGGCATGTTGCCGGCGATGAAGACCACGCTGCCGTACTCGCCCACGCAGCGGGCGAAGGCCAGCGAGAAGCCGGTGAGCAGGGCCGGGCCCAGCTCAGGGAAGATCACGCGCCAGAAGGCCCCCCACCAGCTTGCGCCCAATCCTGAGGCTGCCTCCTCCACTGCCGGGTCAAGCTCTTCGATGACGGGCTGGAGGCTGCGCACCACAAAGGGCAGGCCGATGAAGACCAGGGCCAGGGTGATGCCCAGCCGGGTGTAGGCCACCGTGATGCCCAGGGGAGCCAGCAGGCGGCCAGCCCAGCCCTGCGGCACGAAGAGGGTGGCGAGCGTGATGCCGGCCACGGCCGTGGGCATGGCAAAGGGCAGGTCGATCAGGGCGTCCAGCAGGCGGCGGCCAGGGAATTCATAGCGGCAGAGGAACCATGCCAGGGGCAGGCCCGCCAAGCCATTGATGAGCGCGGCAGCCAGGGCCGTGCCAAAGCTCACCTCAAAGGCCGCCAGAACGCGCGCTGTGAGCAGGGCATGCCACCAGCCAGCCCAGCCCAGGGTGGCGCTTTTGAAGAAGAGCCCGCCCAAGGGGATGAGCACCAGCAGCAGCAGGTAGAGGACCACATAGCCCAGCGCCCACTTGAAACCAGGGAGGGCGCTGGGCTTTTTCAGCAGCAGGGGCATGGGGCCTCTTGGCTATTTGGCGGGCTGGTAGATCTGGTCGAAGACCCCGCCATCAGCGAAATGCGTGGCCTGGGCCTTGGTCCAGCCGCCGAAGGCCTCGTCAATGGTGAAGAGCTTGACCGGCGCGAAATTGGCCTTGTATTTCTCCCTCACCGAGGCCAGGCGCGGGCGATAGTAGTTCTTGGCGGCGATCTCCTGGCCTTCCTCGCTGTAGAGGAACTTCAGGTAGGCTTTGGCCACCTTGGCCGTGCCGTGCTTTTCGGCCACCTTCTGCACCACAGCCACCGGCGGCTCAGCCAGGATGCTGACCGAGGGCACCACGATCTCGAACTTGTCCTTGCCCAGCTCGTTGATGGCCAGATAGGCCTCATTCTCCCAGGCCAGCAGCACATCGCCGATGCCCCGCTCCACAAAGGTGGTGGTGGCGCCGCGCGCGCCAGAATCAAGCACCGGCACGTTCTTGTAGAGCCGCGTGACAAAGTCGCGGGCCGTGGCCTCATCGCCGCCCTTCTGGCGCAGGGCATAGCCCCAGGCCGCCAGGTAGTTCCAGCGCGCGCCCCCAGAGGTCTTGGGGTTGGGGCTGATCACCGCCACGCCCGGCTTGACCAGGTCATCCCAGTCTTTGATGCCCTTGGGGTTGCCCTTGCGCACCAGGAAGACGATGGTAGAGGTATAGGGCGCGCTGTTGTGGGGCAGCTGCTTCTGCCAGTCTTTGGGCAGCAGCTGGGCCTTGTCGGCGATGACATCGATGTCATAGGCCAGGGCCAGGGTGACCACATCCGCCTCCAGGCCATCGATGACCGCGCGGGCCTGCTTGCCGCTGCCGCCGTGGCTCTGGCTGATCTCCACATCCTCATTGTGCCCGGCCTTCCATTGGGCGGCAAAGGCCTTGTTGATGTCCTGATACAGCTCGCGGGTGGGGTCGTAGGAGACGTTGAGGAGCTTGATGGATTTGGCTGCGCCTCCCTCGGCCGCCAGGGAGCTGGCGCCAGCCAGGGCCAGGATGAGGACTGCAGATTGCAGGAATCTATTGCGTGCTTTCATGATGACTCTCCTCGGGTTCCCCTTTTCACGGATTGTCCGGCTGCGGGGAAGATAATAGGATGGTTCCTCGCCTGAAGGGCGTTGGATAGCGCTTAGATCCCTTCGCCATCCCTGAGGGTGGGTGGGTCAAACCGCACCTTCTCGTGCGTCTCCAATTGCACCACTTTGCCCTGATGGATGATGATCTCAACAGATCCGAAGCGGATGCTGTTGAGCCGGTCGCTGACCTCTTTTGCCAGCTTGGGATCCAGCTTGCTCGCAGGATCTGCCATGGCACCCCCCTATATAAAAGAAGCCCCGGTCATGAGTGCCAGGGCTTCAAGAAGAAGGCCTGACCGCTTTAGCGCCCTGTTCCTGTCCGGCCAGTGAAGAGTGCATCCCTGGATGGGACAGCGGCCGGGGCAAGTGGGTCTCTAAAGCCTCGCCGCATTACTATTAAGTCTATCAACTTGATAGGAATATATCTAATTATTCTCAAAGAGTCAATAAAATTATTACATTGACAATAAAGCCATAAATATTAAAATGAGGCTAATACTATAAAGATAGTAGACATAAAGGGGTTTACGACATATAAAACTTTCAACACCCCTTAGCCATCGGAGGGAATATGAAACTGCTCATCAATGGAGAGAGCCAAGAGCTCGCTGCCGGGCAGACCATCGGGAATTTGCTGGTATTATTGAATGTGGAGAGCCCGGACATGGTCTCAGTTCAGCTGAACGGCGAATTTGTGGAGCGGGCCAGCTTTGGCCAGGCCCAGGTCAAGGATGGCGATGCCATCGATTTCCTCTATTTCATGGGCGGCGGGAGCCGGGCATGAGCGGCTTCAGCACGCGCATGATCCATGGCCAGCCAGCCAAGCAAGATGCGCATGGGGCTTTGCGGCCCCCGGTGTATGATGGCGTTGCCTTCGAATTCGCCAGCAGCCAGGACATCCAGCTCACCTTTGAGGGCCGCAAGCCCGCACACAGCTACACCCGCATTAGCAACCCCACGGTGGAATACTTCGAGCAGCGCCTGGCCGCGGCTTCGGGCGCCGTGGGCGCGGTGGCCACGGCCTCGGGCATGGCGGCCATCAGCGCCCTGGTGCTGGCCCTGGGCTCGGCGGGCAGCCGGGTGGTGGCCAGCCGCTATCTCTTTGGCAACACTGCATCGCTGCTGGAAGGGACGCTCAAGCCTTGGGGCTTGGAGACCACCTGGGTGGACATGAGCGACTTGGCCGCGGTGGAGGCGGCGCTCAAGGCGGGCGCTTGCATGCTCTTCCTGGAATCCATTAGCAACCCCCAGATGCAGGTGGCTGACCTGAGGGCGCTGTCAGCCCTGGCCCGCAGCGCCAAGGTGCCGCTGGTGGTGGACAGCACGGTGACGCCTCCGGTAGGCTATAGGCCCAAGGAGCTGGGGGTGGACGTGGAGGTGCTGAGCACCACCAAGTACATCTCGGGCGGGGCTACCAGCGTGGGCGGGGCCATCCTCGACATGGGCAGCTTCGACTGGAAGCAGAGCCCCAAGCTGGCGCCCTGGGCGGCCCAGGCCGGCCCCCTGGCCCTGCTGGTGGCCCTGCGGCGCGAGGTGCAGCGCAACCTGGGCGGCTGCCTCTCGCCGCACAATGCCAGCCTGCAGACCCTGGGGCTGGAGACTCTGGAGCTGCGCGTGCGCGCCTCAGCCGCCAATGCCCTGGAGGCGGCCCGCTTTCTCGCCGGCCATGCCAAGGTGCTTTCCGTGGATTACCCCGGCCTTAAGTCGCATCCCAGCCATGCCTTAGCCAAAGCCCAGTTTGGCGGCATCTTCGGCGGCATCCTGAGCTTCAGCCTGGGCGGCCGGGCCGCGTGCTATTCTGCCATGGACCAGCTGCGGCTCATCCGCCGGGCCACCAACATCAATGATAACAAGACCCTCATCATCCATCCGGCTTCGACCATCTTCTCTGAGTTCACGCCCGCTCAGAGGGGGCAGCTGGGGGTGCCAGAGGGATTGCTCAGGCTCTCATTGGGCATTGAGAACGCCCCGGACCTGGTCGAAGACCTGGCCCAGGCCCTGGAGGTGCTGTGATGGAATTCACCGACGAGATCCTGGAGCGCTACAGCCGGCAGATACTGCTCAAGGACGTGGGCATCGAGGGCCAGGAGAAGCTCTCGCAGGCCCGGGTGCTGGTGCTGGGCGTGGGCGGGCTGGGCACGCCGGCGGCCACCTACCTGGCCGCGGCCGGGGTGGGCAAGCTGGGCCTGGTGGATGCCGATGTGGTGGATCTGAGCAATTTGCAGCGCCAGATCCTGCACCACACGCCGGACTTGGGCAAGGCCAAGGTGGAGAGCGCGGCGGCCAAGCTCAAGGCCCTCAACCCGCATGTGGAGGTGGTGGCCACGCAAGCCTTCATCCAGGCCTCCAATGTGCTGGAGCTGCTCAAGGGCTATGACTTTGTCATCGATGGCACCGACAACTTTGCGGCCAAGTTCCTCATCAATGATGCCTGCGTGCTCACCAGGACGGCCTTCGTGCACGGCGGCATCCTGCGCTTTGAGGGCCAGCTGATGACCGTGCTGCCTGGCCAGACTGCCTGCTACCGCTGCGTGTTCCCCGCGCCACCGCCGCCCGGGCTGGTGCCCACCTGCTCGCAGGCCGGCATCCTGGGCGCGGTGGCCGGCATCTTGGGCACCTTGCAGGCCACTGAGGCGCTGAAGTTCGCGCTGGGCGCGGGCCAGCTGCACACCAACGCCTTCCTCTCCTTTGACGCCCGAAGCCTCAGCTTCCGCAAGGTGGCGGTGAAGCGCAATCCCAAGTGCCCGGTCTGCGGCGAGCACCCCCGCATCACCGAGCCCTTTGACGAAGAGCCGCCCAAGTGCGACATCGCACCTCACCCCAGTCCCTCCCGTGAAAGCCTATAAGTAGCATCCCCCTTCCCCTCTCCACTGTGGAGAGGGGAAGGGGGCGTGGAAGCTTAGGCTGCCACGGTGGGGGTTGGGGTGAGGTGGAAAGGGAGCATATGTTGAAGATGGAAAATTCAGTCCGCACCGCTCTCCTGGCCCACGCCCGGCGCGAGCTGCCCAATGAGGCTTGCGGATACTTGGGCGGCAAGGCGGGCCGCGTGAGCGTGGCCCTCCCGCTCCGCAACCTGGACGCCTCGCCCGAGCACTTCTCCATGGACCCCCAGGAGCAGTTCGAGGCCGTGCGCAGCCTGCGCAGCCAAGGCCTGCAAGCGCTCGGCGTGTATCACAGCCACCCGGACAGTCCGGCGCGCCTGTCCGAGGAGGACCTGCGCCTGCTGCGCCAGCCTGGCTTGGCCTATGTGGTGGTGTCGCTGCAGGGCGGGCAGGAGAGCATCAAAGCCTATGAGACCAAGGACGGCCAGGCCCTGGCATTGCAGGCCGTGTTCGAGGGCCAGCCTGAATAGAGGAGGCACGCATGCCTTACACCATCCCTGACAGCCTGGCCGGCGAGATCGGCAGCCTGGAAGCCCTTATCCGGCGCTTCGAGGCTGGGGAGCTGGACGCCGCGGCCATGAAGGCGCACCGCGTGCCCTTCGGCATCTATGAGCAGCGCCAGAGCGGCACCTACATGGCCCGGGTGCGCTGCACTGGCGGCACGCTGCGGCCTGAGCAGCTGGCTGAAGCCGCGCGCCTGGCCCGCGAATATGGCAGCCCCTTCTTGCACCTGACCTCGCGCCAGGACCTGCAGCTGCACGACCTCAAGCTGGCCCAGGTGCCGGACCTGCTGCGCAAGCTCTCCGCAGCCGGGCTGTCCACGCGCGGCGGCGGCGGCAACACGGTGCGCAACATCATGGCCTCGGTGGAAGCCGGGCATGACAGGGATGAGGCCTTTGACGTGGGGCCCTGGGTGGATGCCCTGACGGATGCGGTCATCCGCGAGGCAGATTCTTGGACCCTGCCCCGCAAGTTCAAGATCGCCTTCAGCGCCACGGACGCGGACACGGCCCTGGCGGGCTTCAATGACCTGGGCTTCTTCCCGCGCCTGGATGCCCAAGGCCGGCCCGGCTTCAAGGCCTATGCCGCCGGCGGCCTGGGCGGCAAGCCGCGCACTGGCCTGCTGCTGTATGACTTCATCCCCGCGCATGACCTGCACCTGCTGGTGACTGCGGTGAAGCGCTTCTTTGACCAGAATGGCAACCGCAAGAACAAGCGGCAGGCCCGCCTGCGCCACCTGCGCGACAAGTTCGGCGACGAGGGGCTGCTCGACCAGCTGCGCCGGGCTGTGGACGGCCTGCGGGCCCAGGGCTTTGCCAAGCTGGCTCCCAAGGCCCGGGCAGAGCGCGGAGCCGCGCCCAGCTTGCCGCCCGAGCCCGCCGAGGGCAGCGGCTTCGCGCTATGGAAGCAGCGCTATGCCGCGCCGGGCAAGCAGCCCGGCCTCTTCAATGTGCTGGTGCCCGTGGCGCTGGGAGACCTGCCCGCCGGCAGCGCCGAGGCCCTGGGCCGCGCCCTGCAGCCCTTTGGCGATGCGGTGCTGCGGCTGGAGCAACGCCAGAACCTGGTGCTGGTGGGCATTCCTGAGCGCTTGCTGGGCAATGCCTACAACCTGCTCGAGCCGCTGGCCTTAAGCCGCGAGCCCAAGCTCTTGGGCAGCGTGGTGGCCTGCACGGGCGCCGACACCTGCAAGCTGGGCATGTGCCTGCCCAAGGGCGCCACCGATGCGCTCACCCAGCGCCTGCTCAAGAGCGGGCTGGACCTGGACACGCTCGAGGGCGTGCGCATCCACATCTCAGGCTGCCCCAACACCTGCGCCCAGCACACCATCGCCGACCTGGGCTTCTTTGGCATGGCCCAGCGCCAGGGGCAGCACATGTACCCGGCCTATGCCGTGCTGGCTGGCGGCGTGGTGGGCGAGGGCAAGGCCCGCCTGGCCCAGGAGATAACCCGGGTGGCGGCCAAGAGCCTGCCTGGCTACATCGCCGACAGCCTGCGCGCCTTTCAAGACGGCCGCAAGCCAGGCCAGGGCTTTGGCGAATGGGTGGCGCAGGGCGGCGAGGCCAAGCTGAAGCAGCTGGCAGAGGGCCACCTGGCTGTGGCCGAGTGGGACGAGGACAAGAACCCCTACTATGACTGGGGGGCGGATGAGCCCTTCAGCCCGGCCAAGGGCGGGGCTGAGTGCTCGGCCGGGCTCTTTGACCTGATCGATGTGGACCGCAAGGCCATCGCGGGCCAGAGGGAAGCCCTGGCCAAGGGCCTGCAGGGCGCTGAGGCTGCTGAGGCGCATTACCAGGTCACGCTCTCTGCCAGCCGCATGCTGCTGGTGACCCGGGGCGTGGAGCCCAAGAGCGATGCCGGGGTCTTCGAGTCCTTCACAGATTGGTTCATCACCCAGGGCCTGGTCGACGAGGCCTTCAAGCCCCTGGTTGAGGCTTGCGCCGCAAGCCGTGGCGCGGGCTATGGGCGCCTAGCCCAGGATTCCCTGGCCCTGGCGGATGCGGTGGAGGCCCTGTACCAGGGCATGGATGACTCGCTGCGCTTCCCGGCCGAGGCTGCCAAGGCGCCCGCAGCGCCCCAGCCGAGCTTGGAAGCAGCTCAGAGCCGCGACTACCGGGGCGTGGCCTGCCCCATGAACTTCGTCAAGGTCAAGCTGGACCTCGCCAAGATGGCCGCGGGCCAGGTGTTGAAGGTGCTGCTAGATGCCGGCCAGCCCATCCAGAACGTGCCCGGCTCCGTTAAGCTTGAAGGCCATGAGGTGGCGGCTGTGACCCGGCAGCCGGAAGGCCACTGGGAACTGACCATCCGCAAGCGCTGAGCCGCTGGGACCCCACACGAGGACCGCATGGACCATCTGCAAGAGCTTGAGAGCAAGAGCGTCTTCATCCTCCGCGAGGCTTACCGCGAGTTCAAGAGCCTGTGCATGCTGTGGTCCATCGGCAAGGACAGCACGGTGCTGCTGTGGCTCGCGCGCAAGGCCTTTGCCGGGCACGTGCCCTTCCCGCTGGTGCACATCGACACCAGCTACAAGGTGCCCGAGATGATCCGCTACCGCGACCAGCTGGCGCGGGACTGGAAGCTCAACATGGTGGTGGGGCAGAACCGCCAGGCCCTGGCCCAGGGCCGCACCTTCCCCCTGGGCGCTGTGGACCGGCTCACCTGCTGCCGCCTGCTGAAGAGCGAGGCGCTGAAGAAGACCCTGTCTGGCGAATGGCCGCGCTGGCGGCTGGACCATGCCACGGGCCAGTATGTGGAAGACGCCAAGCCTGAGCCCTACACCGGGGTCATCGCTGGCGTGCGGGCGGATGAGGAGGGCAGCCGCAGCAAGGAGCGGGTCTTCTCGCCACGGGACCGGCAGAACGACTGGGACGTGGATGACCAGCCGCCGGAGCTGTGGAACCAGTACAAGACCGACTTCGCGCCCGGCACCCACGTGCGGGTGCACCCCCTGCTGGACTGGACCGAGCTCAACATCTGGGAGTACATCCAGCGCGAGGAGATACCCCTCATCGGCCTCTATTTCGACCAGGGCGAAGGCCGGCGCTATCGCAGCCTGGGCTGCTACCCCTGCACGCAGCCCGTGGAGAGCACGGCCAAGGGCATCAGCGACATCGTGGCCGAGCTCAAGAGCGGCAAGTTCAGCAACATCGCCGAGCGCAGCGGCCGCGCCCAGGACAAGGAAGATGGCGGCGGCTTAGAGACCCTTCGCAGGGAGGGCTACATGTGATGGCCACCAGCCTCGAGACATCCCGCGAGCCCTTCAGCCTGGTGATCGTGGGCCATGTGGACCATGGCAAGAGCACGGTCATCGGCCGCCTGCTGGCCGACACCCACAGCCTGCCCGAGGGCAAGCTCGAGCAGGTGCGCCTGCAGTGCGAGCGCAATGCAAGGCCCTTTGAGTATGCCTTCCTCTTGGACGCCCTCAAGGCCGAGCAGGCCCAGGGCATCACCATCGATGCGGCGCGCTGCTTCTTCAAGACCGCTAAGCGCGATGTGCTGGTGAACGACGCGCCCGGCCACATCGAATTCCTCAAGAACATGGTCACGGGCGCGGCCAGGGCCGAGGCCGCCCTGCTGGTCATCGATGCCAAGGAGGGCATCCGCGAGAACAGCAAGCGCCACGGCTTCCTCATGTCGCTCTTGGGCCTGGGGTCGCTGGCCGTGCTGGTCAACAAGATGGACCTGGTGGGCTGGTCGCAAGGGGCCTTCGAGGCCATCCGCGAGGAGTACCTGGCCTTCCTCAAGCCCTTGGGCGTGCAGCCCGTGGCCTTCATCCCCATCAGCGCCCTGGGCGGGGACAACCTGGCCAGCCGCAGCGCGGCTGCGCCCTGGTACCAGGGCCCCACGGTGCTGGAGCAGGTGGACGCCTTTGAGCGCCCCAAGGGCCGCGAGAACCTGGCCTTCAGGATGCCGGTGCAGGACATCTACAAGTTCACCGAGGAGGGAGACGACCGCCGCATCGTGGCCGGCACCATCGAGACCGGCTCGGTGAAGGTGGGCGACGAGGTGGCCTTCTACCCCTCGGGCAAGCGGAGCGTGGTGTCCAGCATCGAGGCTTTTCACGCCCCGGCGCGCAGCAGCATCGGCACGGGCGAGGCCGCCAGCTTCACGTTGAGCACCCAGATCTACATCAAGCCCGGCGAGCTGATGGCCAAGGCCAGCGACCTGGCGCCCCGCGTGGGCCGGCGCTTCAGGGCCACCGTGTTCTGGATGGGCCGGGCGCCCCTGGTGCCGGGCCGCAGCTACAAGCTGAAGCTGGCCGCCGCCCGCGTGGCCGTGCGCCTAGTCGAGATACGCAAGGTGCTGGACGCGGCCGCCACCGGCGAGCTGGAGGCCGCCAAGCGCCAGGTGGACCGCCATGACGTGGCCGAGGTGGTGCTGGAGGCGGTGCGGCCGCTGGCCTTCAGCCTGCACACGGAGCATTTCGCCACCGGCCGCTTTGTGCTGGTGGACCAGTTTGACATCGCCGGCTGCGGCATCATTTTGGAGCAGCTGGACGGCCAAGGCTCGCTGGCCGCGGGCCATGTGCGGAGCCGCGAGGCCGCCTGGGACCATGGCTTGGTGGATGCTGCGGCCCGCGCTGAGCGCTTCAAGCATCGCGGCAAGCTGGTGCTGCTGGCTGGCTTGGATGCGGAGGGGAACCAGGCCCTGGCCAAGCGATTGGAGCAGGCCCTCTTCGCCCGCGGCTGCAACAGCTATTACCTGGGCCTGAGCAACCTAAAGCAGGGGCTGGATGCCAACGAGGGCGCTGCGGCCTTGAGCCAGGCCGAGCAAGTGGACCGCCTGGGCGAGCTGGCGCGGCTGATGACCGACGCCGGCCTCCTTCTCGTCACAGCCCTGCCGGGCCTGGATGACGCGGACCTGGAGTCCCTGCAGGCCCTGCAGGCGCCGCATGAGCTCTTCAGCGTCTGCCTGGGCGAGAGCCCCTTCAGCCGGGTCAAGCCCAGCCTGCAGCTGCCCGCTGGCTTGAGCCCAGCCGAGGCGCTGGGCAGGGTGCTGCAGGGCCTGGCGCAGTCAGAGGTGTTGACGGATTACAGCATCTGAAGCATGCTGGCGGGCATGGAAGCCCTCGCCAGCAAGCCCATCGCCTGCCCCATCTGCAAGATCCCGGCCTATGCTGCCAGCCTGGGCGGCCAGCCGGCCCTGCACTGCGCAGAATGCGGGGGCTTAGGGCTGCGCAAGGAGGCGCTGGCCAAGCTCATGCCCCATGGCCCCAAGGAGCTGGAGCTGGGAGCGGAGGAGCGCGGCCACCGCACCCCGCCCTTCTTTGAGCCGCGCGACAAGCCGCCCTTCCTCATCTGCCCCTTCTGCGGCAAGCGCATGCAGGAGAAGAAGCTGGGGCCGGTGCAGGCGGATGTGTGCACGGCCTGCAAGGCGCTGTGGCTGGATGGCGCCAAGTGGAAGCACTTCAACGACATCCTCGGCCCCTACAAGTGGCAGAGCATGGAGGACAAGGGGCGCCGCCGCTGATACCCCCACAAGCAAGAAGAGCCTCCGGGAGACCGGAGGCTCTTCTTGCTTCAGGAACAGGCTGGCTAGCGGCTCATTGCAGGGGCTCGCCCAGGGCCAGCTCGAGGTTGATGAAGGCCTCCATGGCGTCGGCCTGGGCCTTGACCACGCCGGCGCGGGCGCGGAAGAGCTCCAGCTCGGAGTCCAGCACCTCAGTGTGGGTGCGAGTGCCTGCCTTGAGCCCCAGGATGGCCAGGCGCACGCTCTCCTCGCTCTTGGCCAGGCCGCGCTGGCGGGCCTTGAAGAGCAGCACCTGGGTCTCCAGGCGGCGGCGGGTCTGCTCGGCATCGCGGGGGGCCTTGAGCCGGGCGGCCTGCAGGCTGGCGGCTGCGGCATCAGCCCTGGCCGAGGCCTCGCGGCTCTTGGCCAGGGAGATGCCGCCATCAAAGAGGTCCCAGCTGGCTTGCACCCCCAGCTCCTTGGACCAGAGGTATCCGTCCTGCGGGTTGCCGGGCATGGCCACGATGTGCTGAGAGCCGACCACGGCGGGGTCAAAGGCGCTGCTGTAGCGATACCAGGTGTGGGACATGTACAAGCTGACGCGCGGCAGCCAGAAGGCCGTGGCGGCCAGGCTCTGGTCCTGGGCGGCCTCCAGGCGCTGGGCCTGGGCCAGCATCTCATCGCGCTGGCGGGGGTCCAAGCCCTTGCCCAGGGCTTCGGCGTTCTCGGGCGGCTGGGGCAGCGTGCCCAGGGCCTCCACGGCTGAGCTCAGGCCCAGCAGCTGGCCCAGGTCGTCCTGGGAGGTCTGCAGGCTGTCCGCGGCCTGGCGGCGGTCTGCCTGGGCCTCCTCTAGCTGGGCCTCCAAGCGCAGCACATCCACGGCCGTGCCCAGGCCCGAGTCCTCGCTCTCACGGGCCAGGTCCAGGTGGGAATGCAGGGTGGCCAGGTTCTGGTCCGCCACCTTCACCAGCTCGCGGGCCGCCAGCTGCCTGTCCACCAGCAGAAGCACCTGGCGGTTGAGATGGAAGCGGGCGGCCTTCAGCTCCAACTTGCTGGCCTGCCACTCGGCATCGGCCGCGCGCCAGGCGTTCAGGCTGCCCAGGCCGTCGAAGAGGGTCCAGCTAGCCTCAAGCCCAAAGGTGCTGGTAGGCCCGGCCTCGGGCATGGTGAAATCCTGGCCCAAGAGCCCCTCGGTGATGTACATGTAGCGCTCATCCAGGGCCTGGTTGCCGCCGGCAGAGAGGTGGGGCAGCATGCCGCCAGCCGCCTCCAGGCGCTTCCAGCCCGCGGCCCGGCTGCTGGCCATCAGGCGCTGGATGTCGGGGTTGTGGTCCTGGGCCAGGCTCTGGGCGCTGGCTGCGTCAAGCTTCAAGCTGTCAGCGGCTGCCAGGGGGCTCAGTAGGGAGCAAAGCGCTGCTGCAATGAGAAATTTGTGCATGCTGGTCCTCATATCGGGTGTTGCCTGCAGGGATAGGGTGGGTTCGGCGACCGCAGCAGAGCGGGTAGGGCCCTACTCCATTATCACTTCCACGCTGGCAGCCAGGTGGGCGGGCTTGTCGGGCAGGAAGAAGACGGTGACCAGGGCCACCAGCACGATGACGGTGGCCACGATGAAGGCGTCCTGGAAGCCGGCCACGGTGGCGGACTGGGCCACATGCCCGGCCAGCGCCCCGCCGGCCACCGCCTGGGACTGGGCGTGGGTGAGGCCGATGTCATGCGCCCTTTGGGCGATGCCAGCCATGCTGCCTCGCAAGGCCGATGAATTGGCGCTCATCACCTCGCCCATGGCGGCCATGTGGAAGTGGGTGCGCTGGGTCAGCACGCTGATGAGGAAGGAGATGCCCAGCGAGCCGCCCACCTGCTGGGCGATGGCGTTGATGGAGCTGGCCTGGGCGGCCTTGCGGGTGGGCACGGCGTTGAGCAGGGCGGCCATGATGGGGGCCATCAGCAGGGGCATGCCCACGCTGCGCACCAGGGTGGGCATGACGATGCCCCAGCGGCTGGTGTTGACATCGATGTCGCGATACATCCACATGAACAGGCCCAGGCTCACCATGCCCGCCACGGCGGGCCAGCGGGCGCCCACCTTGTCGCTCATGCGGCCGGCGAAGGGCATGACGACAGCCATCAGGATGCTGCCGGGCAGCATCAGCAAGCCCGCATCCACCGCGTCCAGCCCCTGCACGCGCTGCACGAAGACTGGCAGCAGGAAGACGCCGCCAAAGAGGGCCACCGAGCGCACCACGGTGACCAGGATGCAGATGCTGAAGACGGGGGACTTGAACAGGCTCAAGTCGATGATCTGGTCCTTGACCAGCGCCTCGGTCAGCAGGAAGGCGGCCAGGCCGAAGATGGAGATGCCCCAGCAGGTGTAGGTGTAGGCGGAGTGCCAGCCCTTGCTCTCCCCGTTGGTCAGGCCCAGCAGGAAGGCGGTCAAGAAGGCGGTGAAGAAGAGGAAGCCCCAGAGGTCGAAGCCGCGCCGCCCGTCCGGGTGCGGGGTGTCGGCCTTGAGCATGGCCATGGCCATCAGCAGTCCCACCGCGCCCACGGGCAGGTTGACCCAGAAGATGCTGCGCCAGCCCATGTGATGGGTCATCCAGCCGCCCAGGGTGGGCCCCAGGGCCGGGGCCACCAGCAGGCCCATGCCCCAGATGCCCATGGCCTTGCCGCGCTCCTGGGGCGGGAAGACCTCGCTGATCATGGCCATGCCGGTGGGCACGATGGCGCCGCCTCCCAGGGCCTGGAATACGCGGGCTGCGATCATGCTGGGCATGTTCCAGGCCAGGCCGCAGGCGATGCTGCCCAGCACGAAGACCATCAGGCTGATGGTGTAGAGCCGCTTGCTGCCGATATGGTCGCGCAGCCAGCCGGTCAGCGGCATCAGCGCCGCGAAGGCCAGCATGTAGCCGGTGGCCACCCATTCGATGTCGTCCACGTCCACGCCGAAGTCGCCCATCATGGTGGGCAGCGACACATTCACGATGCTGGAATCGAGCACCGACATGAAGGTGCCGATCATCACCACCCACAGCACCGCCCATTGGTAGGCGGCGGCGGCAGCCCGGTCCGGCGCTGTCATCCATGCACCCTGATGCGCACCAGCACCGACTGGCCGGCGCGCAGGCGCAGGCCAGGGTGGGGGTCGAGGATGATCTTCACTGGGATGCGCTGCACCAGCTTGGTGTAATTGCCCGAGGGGTTCTCGGAGGGGATGAGCGCGAAGGTGGCGGCGGTGGCCGCGGTCACCTCCAGCAGGCGGCCGGTCAGGCGGCCGCCCTCATCCACGTCCACCAGCACCTTCTGGCCGGGCTTGAGCAGGCCGGCCTCGGTCTCCTCCACGTTGGCGCTGATCCAGGCATGCTCCACATCCGCCAGCACCATGGCCACCTGGCCGGGCTCCAAGAGGTTGCCAACTTCGGCGGTCTTCTGCACCACCACGCTGTCCACGGGGCTCTTGAGCGTGGTGCGGTCCAGGGCCAGCTGGGCCAGGCGCAGGTCGGCGGTGGCAGAGTCGGCGGCCGCGCGCGCCACGTCCAGGTCGCGCTCAGGCACGCCATGGCCCTGGGCCAGGCGCTCCACGCGGGCCAGGCTGCTCTGGGCCAGGGTGGCCTGGGCCGCGGCGCGCTGAAGCTGGGCCTCGGCGCTACGGTGGTCCAGCTCGATGATGACGCTGCCAGCCGAGACCGTGTCGCCCTCGGCCGCGTTGATGGCCAGGATGCGGCCGCCCGCCGGCGGCTCTGGCGCCACGCGGATGAGGGTGGCCGCCACGCGCGCGTCATCGGTGGTGACGTAGGGATAGTGGAAGATCATGTAATAGGCCAGCAGCAGCACGGCCACGGCCAGCCCGGTCCAGCCCGCCTTGATGGCCAGGGGCTGCTTGTGCCAGGGCTTCGCTTCAGGCTCTGTGGGGTGGCTGTGCTCTGTCTTGGTGGGGGTCATGAGATCCTCGTGTCGTTCGGGTTGTGAAGGGCTTGGGTCAGCTTGTCGATGCTGGCATTGAAAGAAGCGGTGTCGCTGCCCAGCGCGGCATCCACCTCAGCGGTCAGGGCCTGCAGCACATCCACCACCCGTAGCGCCATCTTGCGGCCCACCGGGCTCAAGGTGATGAGCCAGCGCCGGCGGTCCTTGGGGTCGTCCTTGCGCTCCACATAGCCCAGCTTGATGAGGGAGTCGATGGCTTTGGCTGTGGCAGCTGGGTCGTGCACCAAGGTGCGCGCCACCTCAGCCTGGCAGGCAGGGCCGTGGTTGAGCAGCAGGTGCAGCAGAGCCGCCTGCTGGCCGCCCAGGTCCAGGGGAGCCAGGGCCTGGCAGGCCCGGCGATGCAGCACGCGCCGGAGCATGATGTAGCGCTCATAGGTGCTGCGTCCAGCATGCACATTAGTGGATGGGTCCATAGTAGACATATCCACTAATTACATCAAAACAGTTGTATAAGTCAACTAAAATAGTTTCTCATTGGGAAACAAGGCCAACCAAGGCTAAGCACAGCTCAGCGCTTGAAGATCTCATCCAAGAAATCGGTCAAAGCCTTCCAGCTGCGGCGGTCGGCATTGGCGTTGTAAGCAGCGCCCTTGCTGTTGTCATCGCCGGCCTCTTTTTGCGTGAAGGCATGCACGGCCTGGCTGTAGAAGACCAGCTGGTAGTCGACCCCGGCCGCCTTCAGCTCATCCTCAAAGGCCGCAATGTCCTTCTTGGGCACATAGGGGTCGTCCGCGCCATGCAGCACCAGCACTTTGGCCTTGATGGCCTTGCCAGCAGAGGGGTCCGGGCTGTCCAAGCCGCCGTGGAAGCTGATGACGCCCTTCAAGTCCGCCCCGCTTCGCGCCAGCTCCAGCGCGGCTGTGCCGCCAAAGCAGAAGCCCAGCGCCGCGATGCGGCTTGGGTCCACCCTGGGCTGGGCCTTGAGAGCGCTCAGGCCGGCCAGCATGCGCTGGCGCAGCAGCGGGCGGTCCGCCTTGTAGCGGCCAGCCAGCTTGCCAGCCGCGGCCACATCCGCCGGCTTGTTCTCGGGCCCATAGATGTCCACCGCCAGGGCCACATAGCCCAGCTTGGCCAGGCGCTCGGCGCGCCCCTTCTCATGGCTGCTCAGGCCCATCCATTGATGGGCGATGAGGATGCCCGGCGCCTTGGCCACCGAGTCGTCATAGGCCAGATAGCCCTTGAGGGCCTGGTCACCGTCCATGTAATCGAGGTCTTGGGTCACCAGCTTGGCTTGAGCGCTCATGGCGCAGGCTCCCAGGGCGAGGGACAAGAGCAAGGTCTTCATTCTGCCTCCGTGACATAGGATGGGTTCCATCTCCTCATTATACGGCAGGCCTGGTGAAAAGGCTTTGCGTAGAGAAGAGAAGGGCGAGGCAGGGCTTGACAGCGCTGATTATCAGTGATACTGATAATCATGATTCCATCCTTTTGGGAGCGCTCATGGCCCACGCCAGCGTGGAGATGAAGGTTGCCGCGGCCCCGGCTGAGGAGCTGATGGCCCTGTGGGGCTATCTGCTCAACCGGACAGCCCTGCATTACAAGGACATGGCGGATGCGGCGGTTTCAGCCCTGGGGCTGACCGGCCGGCTCACCGGCATCTTGCGCGTGGTGGAGTCCCAGGGGCCCATCACCCAGCAGCGGCTGGGATCCCTGGTGGGCGTGGACCGCAGCACCATGGTGCTGCTGCTGGACGCGCTGGAGGCCAAGGCCCTGGTGGAGCGCCAGAGCGTGGCCGGCGACCGCCGCAGCCATGCGGTGGCCATCACCGCCAAGGGCCGCCGGGTGCTGGAGCAGGCGCTGGCCAAGGTGGCTGAGGATGAGCGGGGATTCATGGCGCCGCTCTCCGCAGCCGAGCAGAAGACTTTGAAGAGCCTCTTGGGCCGGCTCATCCTGGCCCATCATCCGCAGCAGGAGGGAGCATGAGAGAGCGCATCTTAGCTTTGCTGGCTTTGATGGGCCTGGCCTTGGCAGCCCTTGCCGATGGCGGCCTGAGCCTGGAGCAGGCCCAAGCCGAGGCCCTGGGCCATTCCCCGCGCGGGCTGAAGGCCGCGGCCGCAGCGGACGAGCAGGACTGGCGCTTGATGGAGGCCGAGTCGGGCTATCTGCCGCGCATCACCCTGGATGCCAGCCATTTCAACGAGGACAAGTTCCAGGGCCTGGGCGTGACCCTGCCCCTGCCGCCGCATCCCATCAGCTTCGACATGCCCATGGTCTATCCCTACACCAGCCTGGGCTTCACCGGCACTTGGACCCTCTTTGAGGGCTTCTCCAACCTCTATCGCAGCGCGGCCGCAGCCGCCGGCCGCAAGGCCGGGCGCATCAGCGCTGACTGGGCCACGGTGCAGGTGGCGCAGGATGTGCGCCTGAAGTACTGCCAGGCCCTCACCGCCCAGCAGCTGGAAGGGCTGGCCGAGGCCAATGTGAAGACCCTGGAGGATCACTTGCGCATGGTGCAGGACCTGCTCAGCAACGGGCAGGCCACCAAGTTCGATGTGCTGCGCGTGGAGGTGCAGCTGGATGAGGCTCGCACCGAGCTCTTGGCGGCACAGGACCGCGTGGTGATGGCCCGCCGCAGCCTGACCCAGGCCATGGGCCTGGCCGGCGATGAGCGGCCCTTGAGCGGCGAGCTGCCCGTGCCCCAGGACGTGAGCCTGGATGCGGCCGCGGCGGATGACAGCCCGGCCCTCAAGGCCCGCGACCTGCAGGCCCAGGCCGCGGGCAAGGCGGCCATGGCCAGCCTGGGCCACTGGGCCCCGCGCATCACCCTGCTCGCCAACTACCAGTGGTACAACAACCAGGACATCGAGATAGAGGATTTCGACTCTTACAAGACCGCCTACCAGCTGGGCTTGGCGGCCAGTTGGGAGCTCTTCAACGGCTTTGGCAGCCTGGCCCATCAGCAGCAGGCATTCGCCCAGGCCCGGCAGTCCGAGCAGGATGCCCGCGAGGCGCGCCTGCGCCAGGACTTTGACCGCGAGTTCTGGGGCCGCCGCCTGCGCTACTGCGTGAAGCTCTACCAGGCCAAGCTGGCTGATGTGGACAAGGCCCAGGAGAGCGTGCGCCTGGCCACCCTCGGCCAGAAGGCCGGCACCCGCACCACCACCGAGGTGCTGGATGCCGAGCTGGACAGCTTCCGCTCATCGGCCGGGGTGGTCTCGGCCCAGATGGACGCGGCAGAGGCTCTGATCAACCTTGAACTGGCCCTTGGAAAGGGGGAGTGAGATGAAGCGCAAGATCCTCACCGTCATCATCATCGCCGCGCTCGGATTGGGAGGCTGGTTCCTCTGGGAGACCCTCAATTGGGAGAGCACGGATGACGCCTATGTGCAGGCCCACGTGCTGATGCTGTCGCCCAAGGTGGGCGGCACGGTATCCAAGGTGCTGGTGGACGAGAACCAGGCCGTCAAGGCCGGCCAGCTGCTGGTGCAGTTCGAGGGCCAGGACTACGCCACGGCCCACAGCCAGGCGCAGGCTGACATGGCCTCGCTGGAGGCTGACGCCCGCCAGGCCAAGGTGGATTTCGACCGCCAGGCCCAGCTCTTGAAGGATGGGGTGGTGACCCAGCAGCAGTACGACCAGGCCCTGGCCAAGAGCCGCTCGCTGGACCAGCGCCTGCGCGCGGCCAGCTACAAGGCGCAGCAGGCACAGCTCAACCTGAGCTACACCCAGCTGGTGGCCCCCGAGGACGGCATCATCGCCAAGCGCGCGGTGGAGCCGGGCATGGTGGTGCCGGCCGGCCAGCCCCTGCTGGGCTTCGTGGGCAGCGGCGAGCGCTGGGTGACGGCCAACTTCAAGGAGACCCAGCTGGACAACGTGAAGCCCGGCCGCAAGGCCGAGGTGACCGTGGACGCCCTGCCCGGCCGCACCTTCGAGGGCGAGGTGGAGAGCCTGAGCGCGGGCACCGGCAGCATCTTCACCCTGCTGCCCCCGGACAACGCCAGCGGCAACTTCACCAAGGTGGTGCAGCGGGTGCCGGTGCGCATCAAGCTGCCCGGGCTGACCATGGCCGACATCCTCTCGCTGCAGGCCGGGCTCTCGGCCGTGGTGTCGGTGAAGGTGCGCTGATGCCCCGCATCCCGCCCAAGGCGGCCCTGCTCATCATCACCGCCGGCCTGGCCTCGCTGCTCGAGATGGTGGATACCAGCATCGTCAACGTGGCGGTGCCCACCATGATGGGCAACCTGGGGGCCACGCTGGACACCATCAGCTGGGTGGTCACGGGCTACATCATCGCCAACGCCATCATCCTGCCCTTGGCCGGCTGGCTGGCCATCCGCATAGGCCGGCGCACCTATTACACTGGCTGCATCACGCTCTTCACCATCGCCTCAGTGGCCTGCGGCCTGGCGCCCAACCTGGAATTCCTGGTGGCCTTCCGCATCATCCAGGGCCTGGCCGGCGGCGCGCTGTTGCCCACCTCGCAGTCCCTCATCCAAGAGGCCCTGCCGCGCGAGCAGGCGGGCCTGGCCAGCGCGCTCTACGGCATCGTCATCATCATCGGCCCCACCATCGGCCCGCCCCTGGGCGGCTGGCTGACCGACCATTTCGGCTGGCGCAGCATCTTCAACATCAACCTGCCGCTGGGCATCTTGGCGGCCATGATGGCCATGACCTTCGTGGAGGACCACGCCCTGGAGGAGGGCGGCCATCACGACCGCATGCGCACCGCGCCGGTGGACATCTTGGGCCTGCTGCTCCTGGTGGCGGGCATCGGCTGCATGCAGTTCGTGCTGGAGCGCGGCGAGGCGGACGACTGGTTCACCAGCACCGCCATCCTGGTCAACAGCGGCATCTCCATCGTCAGCATCATCAGCTTCATCTTCTGGGAGCTCCACACCAAGCACCCCATCATGGACCTCAGGCTCTTCAAGGTGCCCAACCTCGCCTACGGCACCCTGGTGATGGGCTGCATCGGCGCCATGCTCTACGCCCTCATCTTCTTCGTGCCGGTGTTCTGCTCGGCCATCGTGGGCCTCACCGCCACCCAGACCGGCCTCATCTTCATACCCGGCGCCCTGGCTTCGGGCCTGATGATGCCGGTGGTGGGCAGCCAGCTCAGGCGGCGGGACCCGCGCGTGCTGGTGCTCTTCGGCATCATCATGGTGGACATGGGCATCTACCTGCTGGCCCACACCTCGCCCATGACCGGCACCCGCGCCTTGTTCTGGCCCCTGTTCATCCGTGGCTTCGGCATGGCCTTCCTCTTCGTGCCGGTCAACGCCGTGGTGCTGGGCAGCTTCAGCGGCCCGGCCATGGGCCAGGTTGCGGGCATCACCAACCTGGCGCGCCAGCTGGGCGGCAGCCTGGCCATCGCCATCCTCTCCACCCTCTTCACTCAGTCGCGTCAGCGGGCCTTCGCCGACCTCTCGGGCCGCGTCAGCCGGCTCAACCCGGCCCTCATCTTCAGCAACATCAGCAATGGGCATTTCGCATCCAGCCTGGGCCTGGGCACGCCGGCTTCCATCGGCGCCAAGACCGCCTACTACCGGGTCTTCCGCCAGGCCTTCGTGCTGGGCTTCAACCATATGATGTGGCTGATGGTGGCCATCTTCGGCGCCGCGCTCATCCCCCTGTACTTCATGCAGGCGCCCAAGCACCTGGGGCCGCGCGACGCGCATTGAGGCCTGGGACATTTCAAGCAATCCATTGAGGTTGCCCGCTATGCCAATGAGATGGGACAAGCCGCTTCAGGCCTATCTGCCCAAGTCGCCCCTGCGGGCCTTGGCGCATAAGGCCGTGCCCTTGCTGGCAGCGGTGGCGGCTGGCGCCATGGCTGTGTATTTCGCCTTGTGGATGTTCAAGGCAGAGGGCTGGGCCGCCGCATCCCTGGCCGCCTCAGTTTGGTGGGCTGGGCTGATCATGCCCCTTTTCTTCCTGCTCTCAGCCTATCTGGTGCGCAGGCTGGCTCCCGAGGCGGCTGGCAGCGGCATCCCGCAGGTCATCTGGGCGCTCGATTCCCGCAGCGCGCCGCGCTCGCTCAGCTCCATCAAGACCGCAGGGGTGAAGATCGCCTCGGCCCTGCTGGGCGCCCTGGGCGGGGCCAGCATAGGGCGCGAAGGGCCCACGGTGCAGGTGTGCGCTGCGCTCTTGGCAGCCACCCAGCGCCTGCTGGCAAGATTCAAGATGCGCACCGACCCGCGCACGCTCATCACCGCAGGCGGCGCGGCCGGGGTGGCAGCGGCCTTCAACACGCCGCTGGCAGGCATCACCTTTGCGCTGGAAGAGCTGGCCTCGCTCAAGTTCACCGGCCTGCGGCAGGATGTGATCTTGACCGTGGTGCTGGCCGGCTTGACCGCCCAGACCCTGGCCGGTAACTATGCCTATTTCGGCCATCCCCTGCTGCCAGCCCCCCAATCGGAGCTCTATGCCTATGCCCTCTTGGTGGGCCTGCTCTATGGCGTGGCGGGCGCGCTCTTCGCCAAGGCCCTGGACAAGGCGCCGGCCCTCTTCAGCGACAGGAAATGGTGGGCCAAGGCCCTGCTGGCTGGCGCGCTCTGCTGGGTCGTCGCGGCCTTCAGCGATGGGCTGACCCTGGGCTCAGGCTATGCCGCGGCCAAGGGCTTGCTGGATGGCCAGGCCAGCAGCCTGCCCTACTGGTATTCCCCAGCCAAGATGCTCACCACAATCCTGTCCTTCCATTCCGGCATGGCGGGCGGCATCTTCGCCCCCAGCCTCTCCATCGGCACGGGCCTGGGCTCGCTGGCCTCTGGCTGGTTCCCTGGCATCCCGGTGGCGGCCTGCTGCCTGGTGGCCATGGCCGCCTTCTTCACCGGGGTGGTGCAGGCCCCGCTCACTGCGGTGGTCATCGTGATGGAGATGACCGACCAGCATGCCATGATCCTCCCGCTCTTCTTGGCCGCCCTGGCAGCCCAGGCCGTGGCCCACCGCATCATGCCCATCTCGCTCTACCACGGCATCGCGCAGCGCATGGCTGCGCAAGCTGAACTCAAAACCCCCGCTCTTGACCGAGGTGACCATGTCTCAGCTTGAGATCATCCCCGCCAGCACCGCCCTGGTGGCCATCGACCTGCAGAAGGGCATCGCTGGCATGCCCACCGAGCCCCATGCCGCGGCCCAGGTGATCGCCAACACCGCCAGGATGGCAGAGGCCCTGCGGGCCAAGGGCGGCTTCATCGTCTGGGTGCGCGTGGCCAGCAGCCCGGATGGCAAGGACATGCTCAAGCCCGTCTTGGATGCCCCACCCGCCTGGGCCTCTGGCCCGCGGCCCGCGGACTGGGCCGAGCTGGTGCCAGAGCTCAAGGCCCAGCCCCAGGACCACATCCTCACCAAGAAGCAGTGGGGCGCCTTCTACGGCACCGACTTAGACCTGCAGCTGAGGCGGCGGGGCATCAGCACCATCATCCTCACCGGCATCGCCACCTGCATGGGCGTGGAGAGCACGGCTCGGGCGGCCTTTGAGCACGGCTACCAGCAGGTCTTGGTGGAGGACGCCATGGCCTCGCGGGCCGTGGCCGAGCACGCGCACAGCATCAGCGCCATCTTCCCGCGCCTGGGCCGCGTGCGCAGCACGGCTGAGGTGCTGGCGGCCCTGGGCTGAGAGGGCTTCCATCTTGCCGGGGCTTGGGATAGAATCTGGTCTCACGCGGCAATGTCGCCGCTTGCTCTCAAGAAGGCTTCAGCCATGCGCAACAACATCATCCATCCTGGCGCGGACGAGCTCACCTACGAGATACGCGAGATCGTGGAGGTGGGTTACCGCATCGCCAAGACCGGCGTCAAGGTCACCTGGGAGAACATCGGCGACCCGGTGGCCAAGGGCGAGAAGGTGCCCCAGTGGATCAAGGACATCATCGCTGATACCGTGCGCAACGATGACAGCTCCTTCGCCTACTCGCCAACCAAGGGCCTGCTGGCCACCCGCGAGTACATCGCCCGCGAGCGCAACCTGGAGGGCGGCGCGCAGATAGGCCCAGAGGACATCCTCTTCTTCAATGGCCTGGGCGATGCCATCGCCACGGTCTACAACTACTTGAACAAGGCTTCGCGCGTCATCGGCCCCAACCCGGCCTATTCCACGCATTCCTCGGCTGAGGCGGCCCACGCTGGCTCGTCCCACCTGACCTATCGGCTGGATCCTTCGAACAATTGGTACCCCGACATAGCTGACCTGCGGCGCCAGATCATGGCGCATCCCGAGGTCGCGGGCATCTTGCTGGTCAACCCCGACAACCCCACGGGCATGGTCTATTCGCAGGCGGTCATCCAGAAGCTGGTGGACCTGGCGAGAGAGTTCGACCTCTTCCTCATCTCGGACGAGATCTACTCGAACCTCTGCTATGGCGGGGTCGAGCACAAGAAGCTGGCCTCGGTCATCGGCTCGGTGCCCGGCATCGCCCTGCGCGGCATCTCTAAGGAATTCCCCTGGCCCGGCGCGCGCTGCGGCTGGGCCGAGTTCTACAACCGCGACAAGGACCCGGTCTTCGCCCGCTATGTGAAGACCATCAATGATGCCAAGATGCTGGAGGTCTGCGCCACCACCTTGCCGCAGAAGGCTTTGCCCCTGGTGATGGGCGACCCGCGCTACTATCCCTACCTGGCCCAGCGCACCGCGGCCTATTGGGAGAAGTCGCAGCATGCGCATGCGGCCTTCTCGCAGATACCCGGCCTCACTGTGCACAGGGCCTATGGCGCCTTTTACCTGACCGTGCTCTTCAACCAGGGCGCGCTCAAGCCCGGCCAGCGCTTGAAGCCCCAGAATGCCCAGGCCGCCGAGATCATCGCGCCCCTGGTGCAGACCCCCAATCTGGACAAGGCCTTTGTCTATCATCTGCTGGCCTCGCGCGGCATCTGCGTGGTGCCGCTCTCCTCAGGCTTCAATTCTGACCTCTTTGGCTTCCGCATCACACTGCTTGAGGCGGATATGGCGCGTTTTGAGCAGGTGGTGCAGGGCATTGCAGATGCGGTCAAGGAGTACCTGGCATCGGTTTAAAATCGACACTGGGTGTTTTTAGAAAAGGCCTCTAGATAGGGGCCTTTTGCTTATTTTATCTAAAAGATGAAACTTAATTCCAATTTAACGCAAAGTTTTATTGACTGGATGCTGCAATTGTAGTATTTATAGCCAATTCATAATTTGCAAATGTCTAATTCTTGCCATTTTATTTACTTCCGACATGGGGGGTATATGTCAAAGCAGCGGATGCGGCCTAAATTGGTCCTTGGTCTTATAGCCAGCGTGATTGGCGCTGGCTATCTTGTTGCCCTGCTGGCTCTAGCCCCGGCGCTGCATGCCGACGGCGGCTCAGGCGGTGCGAGCGGCGCGGGTGATGCCGGAGGAGCAGGCGGCACTGGGTACATTGGCGCATCGGGCTCAGATGGTGGCGGTTCAGATGCTTATGGTGCAGGCGGCGGCGGCGGCGCTGCTGGCGGCGGCAATGGCGGCAATGGGGGCTTTGGCGGCGGAACCCCGGGCGCTGGCGGCATTGGCGGGACCGCGCTGAGCCCCAATGGCCAGGATGGCGGGGATGCCACGGACGTGGACGGCGCGGGCGGAGGCGGAGGAGGCTACAACGGCAATGGCAGCGGCGTTGACACGCTGAGCAACAGCAGCATCCTGACCGGCGGCAATGGCGGCAATGGCGGCGAGAATGGCGGCGGCTGGGATGGCGCAGGCGGCGGTGGGGCTGGCGGCTATGGCGCCGTTGTCACGGGCTCGGGCGCCTCATCCAATAGCAGCACCATCACGGCTGGCACTGGCGGCAATGGCGGCGGCGGGAGCGATCTTTATGGCGGCAATGGCGGCGATGGCGGCCTGGGGATCTTGTTCACCAACACGCCTGTCAGCTTCACTAACACAAATTCAGGCAGCATAGCTGGTGGCAATGGCGGCGCAGGCGGCGGCACAGCGGACACAGACATGGACGGGTGCCCCACTGGCAGCGGCGGCAATGGCGGGGATGGCGTCAATTTTCAATCAGATGGCACGGCTGAGAATGATGGCAGCGTCACGGCCGGCAATGGCGGGGCCGCTGGCGCCGGATATGATGTGGATTCTTATGGCAGCGCCGGCAATGGCGGCAATGGCTTCAGCTTCAATGGCGCAGCCAGCCTCACCAACACTGGCAGCATCCTTGGCGGCGCTGGCGGCGCTGGCGGCGGGTCTGGCAGCGAGGATGGTGGCGGGATCTCGGCAAGCAATGGAGGCGCTGGCGGCAATGCTGTTGCGATCAGTGGCCAGGGCGATGTCAACAACAGCGGCAGCATCACGGGCGGCGCCGGTGGCGCCGGCGGATCGGGTTATGACCAGAATTGCGGCGCTGGCGGCAACGGAGGCACAGGCATCGCGTTCGGCACGGATGCCAGCCTCACCAATACCAGCGCTGGGGTCATCACGGGCGGCAATGGCGGAGCCGGCGGCAGCTCCGGGGACAATGACAACCAAGGCTATTTCACCGGCAGCGGCGGCAATGGCGGCGATGCCGCGAGCTTCCAGGGCAATGCATCTGTCAGCAATGCTGGGAGCATCGCGGGTGGCAATGGAGGGGATGGCGGAAGCGGCCATGATGTCGGCACTTATGGCGTTGGCGGCAATGGCGGCAATGGCTTGATCATCAATCCGAATTTCATGAGCACAGAGACCTTTGTCTTGTTCAGCCTCACCAACACCGGCAGCATAGCTGGCGGCAATGGCGGCGCTGGCGGCGGCTCGGGCAACAATGCTGGCGATGGGTATGATGCGGGCAATGGCGGCCAGGGCGCGGGAGGCGTCACCCTCTATGGCTTGGGCTCCACCTTCAACAGCGGCTCCATCATGGGCGGAGCTGGCGGAGCTGGCGGCGGCGGCTATGACATCTATGGCGGCCAGGGTGGCAGCGGCGGCTATGGCTTGGGCACCTTTGGCGACCTGAGCAACACGGGCAGCATCGCAGGCGGCGCTGGCGGAGCCGGCGGCGGGACCGAGGAAACTTGGGGCGGCGGCTGCTCCGGTGGAAACGGCGGCCAAGGCGGCACGGCTGTTTACGTTGAGGGCGATGGGGCCTACAACAGCGGTGCCATCATCGGCGGCGCGGGCGGCGCTGGCGGCGGCGGCCAAGCCCTCAATGGCGGCGCGGGCGGCGCGGGCGGTGGTGGCATTGAATTCGACTCAGATGCCAGCCTGACCAACACCGGCAGCATCGTTGGCGGCAACGGCGGCGCTGGCGGCGGCTCGGGCAGCGATGATGGCTACGGGTATGATGCAGCCAATGGCGGAGCTGGCGGCAATGCTGTTGCGATCAGTGGCCAGGGCATTGTCAGCAACAGCGGCAGCATCACAGGCGGCGCCGGCGGGGCCGGCGGGTCCGGCTATGACCAGAATTGCGGCGTCGGCGGCAACGGAGGCACAGGCATCGCGTTCGGCACGGATGCTAGCCTCACCAACACCAGTGCTGGGGTCATCACGGGCGGCAATGGCGGAGCTGGCGGCAGCTCTGGGGATAATTACAACTATGGGTATTCCACCGGCAACGGAGGCAATGGCGGCGATGCAGCCATCTTTGAAGGCATGGCCTTGGTCAGCAACGGCGGCATCGTCACAGGCGGCGCCGGCGGAGACGGCGGCAGCGGCCATGATGTTAACAATTATGGAGTTGGCGGCAATGGCGGCAATGGCTTCACCTTCAATGGCGCTGCAAGCCTGGCCAACACGGGCAGCATAGCTGGCGGCAATGGCGGCACGGGCGGCGGCTCGGGCATCGATGATGGTGCGGAATATTCTGCGGCCAATGGCGGGTTCGGCGGCATGGGCGCTGCGATCAGCGGCCAGGGCATTGTCAACAACAGCGGCAGCATCCTGGGCGGCAATGGCGGGGCTGGCGGGGCTGGCTTTGACCAAAATTGCGGCGTTGGCGGCAATGGCGGAGCTGGCGTCTTGCTCAACTCGGATGCCATCCTCACCAATGCGAGTGAGAGCCTCATCGCTGGCGGCGCCGGCGGCAATGGCGGCGGGTCAGGGGGCAACGACAACCTTGGCTACTCCACGGGCAATGGCGGCAATGGCGGCGATGCTGTCACCTTCCAGGGCGCTGCGATCGCCGAGAATGATGGGAGCATCTTGGGCGGCGCCGGCGGGGATGGCGGAAGCGGCTTTGATGCCGACACCTATGGCGGCGGTGGCGCTGGCGGCAATGGCATCACCTTCAATGGCGCCTCGGCCAGCCTGACCAACACCGGCAGCATCGCTGGCGGCAATGGCGGCGCGGGCGGCGGCTCGGGCAGCGAGGATGGCTATGGGTTCAGCGCAGCCGATGGCGGCGATGCCGGCAATGGCATCGACAATGAGGAGGGCGCTGGCGGCATCTTTAATAGCGGCAGCATCTCCGGCGGCGCGGGCGGCGCGGGCGGCGGCGGCGAGAACATCAATGGTGGCCGCGGTGGTTCTGGCGGGTTTGGCCTCGCCAACTGGGGCGACCTGTCCAATGTCGGCCTGATCACTGGCGGCCAAGGCGGTGTCGGCGGCGGGTCCGGTGCCGATGACGGTGGAGGCAATGACGCCGGATCCGGCGGCCAGGGCGGTTATGGCGTGGCGGTGATGGGGAGCTGCTTGAACAGCGGCACCATCACTGGTGGCGCTGGCGGCGCTGGCGGCGGCGGCTTTGACATCAACGGCGGCCAGGGAGGCGACGGCGGCTGGGGACTCGTGAGCGTTGGCTCAGAATCCAGTGTTGTCAATGCCAGCAGCGGCAAGATCATCGGCGGCAATGGCGGCCAAGGCGGCGGGTCCGGGGCCTATGATGGCGATGGATTGAATGCTGGCAATGGCGGTCAGGGAGGTGTGGGATATCTTGCCTTCTACGGCTGCGCTACAACCAACAACGGCATCATCGCGGGTGGCAATGGTGGCGCTGGCGGCGGCGGCTTGGATATTACTGCCGGCAATGGCGGCGACGGCGGCGTGGGCGCTGAGTTCATGAGCCCCAGCTCGATCACCAACACAGGCACCATCAGGGGCGGTGCTGGCGCCGCCGCGGGCGTGGCCACGGGCGGTGATTATGTGGATGACAATACCGGCGATTATGGGAGTGGCGGCGTTGGGATCGTCGGATTTACCTCCCTCGCCATCATCAACAGCGGCACCATCGAAGCTGGCGTGGACGGCGATGGGGTGACCCGATCGGCGGCCATCGAGTTCGGCGGCGGCGTCAATAGCCTGACCCTGCTGAAGGGCTCGGCCATCGTTGGCGATGTCATCGCCTACTCCAGCGCCGACTCCCTCATCCTGGGTGGCGACAGCAGCTCCAGCTTTGATGTTAGCGCTCTGGGCAGCCAGTACCAGGGCTTCGGCACCTTCCAAAAGGCCGGGGCCAGCACCTGGACCTTGACCGGCTCGACCACGGCGGTGACGCCCTGGACCATCAGCAGCGGCATCCTCAATGTGAGCAGCGACACAGCGCTGGGCGATGCCTCGGGCGTGCTGACCATGGATGGCGGCACCCTGCAATGGGGCGCCAATTTTGACTCTGGCCGCGACATCATCCTCAATGCCACCGGCGGCGTCTTTGACACCCACGGCTTCAATACGACCCTCACGGGCGCTATCTCAGGCGCGGGCGGCTTGACCAAGACCGGCGCCGGCCTGATGGTGCTGGATGCTGTTGAGACCTACACCGGCAATACCCTGGTCAATGGCGGCAACCTGCAAGTGGGCGATGCCAGCGATCCCACGGCCAGCATCCAGGGCGATGTGACCGTGACCCAGGGCGGAACGCTGAGCGGGCATGGCACCGTGGCTGGCTCGGTCTATAACGTGGCTGGCGGCTTTGTCTCTCCGGGCGGCAGCATAGGCGCCCTGCATGTGGGCGGCAATTACACTCAGGACGCCAGCAGCAGCCTGGTGATCGCGGTCAGCCCCCTGGGCGCCTCGGAGCTCTTGGTGGATGGCAGCGCCACGCTGGCCGGCACCCTGCACCTGGTCTATGCCCCGGGCAATTATGCCGGCGGCAGCTACCGGGTGCTGAGCGCCAACGCGGGCGTGAGCGGCACTTTTGGCACCATCACGGGCTTGGTCACAACAGGCCCTGACTACTATAGCGCTACGGCTGCCTACATCGCGGACGAGCTGGACATCCTCTACACGCCCTTCACGGTCTCGCCGACCCATGTCTCCATCTTCAGCGCGCAAGACAACGTGGCCCTGCTCGATTCTGGGCAGTCCGATGCCGCGGTGCTGCAGCGCATGGACGGCTTGGCCTATGGCCTGGGCCCGGATGGCGTGGACCTGCTGGCGGATGGCAAGCCAGCAACGGCCTCCAAGGCCGGGGTCTGGGAGCGCAACATGGCAGACAGCTATGCCATGGCCACTGATGGCCGTGTGGCTGGCTACAACGTGCAGGGTGGCGGCATCATGGCCGGCATGGACTATCGCTTCAGCCCCAGCCTGATGGGCGGATTCGCCCTTGGCGACACCTACAGCAATGTGGTGGTGACGGACGGCGAGAGCGGCAGCATCAACAGCCCGCGCCTGGCCCTGTATGGCGGCACGGAGCTCAGCGGCCTGCAATTGAACGCCGAGGCCAGCTACTCCTATGCTTCCTTCAGCACCACCCGCTCCATCGCGGCGATCAACGAGAATGCCACCTCCACCTACAGTGACAATCAGGTGGGGGGAGCGGTGCAGGCAAGCTACCCGCTGGCTTTGGCCGGGGTGAAGCTGCTGCCCAGGCTGGGCGTGCAGGCAGCCTACCTGGATGGCGCTGATTTGAGCGAGAGCGGGGCCCACGCCTTTGACCTGGCAGTCTCAGGCCAGGGCAGCAGCTCGGTGAAGCCCTTTGTGGGCGCCACCGCGGCTGAGGATTTCAGCTTCAGCGGCTGGAACCTCTGCCCGGACCTGGACCTGGGCTGGAGCTACGAGACTGCGGCGCAGGACCAGGACCGAAGCGTGGCGGCCAATGGCGGCAGCTTCAGCGTCCCTGGCTTGCAGCCGGCCTTGAGCCAGCTCTCGTTGGGAGGCGGCTTCACGGCGCAGTTGGTCGGTAGCCTGGCTTTGAACGCTGATTACCATCTGGTGCTGCCCACGGGCAACCTGCTGGAGCAGAGCGGCTCCATCGGCTTCCGCTACCAGTTCAGCCAGCTGTAAGCAAGAGCAGCAAACAAAGAGAGCCCCGGCCGAAAGGCTGGGGCTCTCTTTGTTTGGGGACTGCTTGCCTAAATACTGCACAGGGTTAGATTTTGGTGTAGGATGATGAAGCAATAAGATGGATCCCATTGCAGGGCTTCGACACGAGGAGGGCTGCTGTGCTTAAAAAGACAATAAGCGCGCTTGTTTTTGCCCTAGCTTGCACAGTGCTGGCAAGGGCGGATGAGCGTCAGGACAGGCAGGCAGATGGGGAGAAGGCTCGCCCAGAGCGGGCGGCCGAGGAGAAGCGGGCTCCGCTGGTCATCAATATCAGCCATGGCAGCAGCGGCGGGCACAACCGCAACTATCCGGCCCAGAAAGCGGCCCAGGCCAAGCCCAAGCCCTCTTGGGGGCAGGTGAGCCGGCCCGCGGAGCCATCCACGGGCAGCCAAGCCCCTGCTCGCGCCGAGCGCCAGCCGGTGAGCGCCTTTGCGGCCAAGGGTCAGCGGGCCGCCAATGCCGCCCATCATCACCCCTATGCCCAGGGCTATGTGCGCAAGAAGCTGCAGAAGCTGGGCGTGGCCACCGAGCCCCTGTTCATCACCGACCGGGCAGAGATCATCCACACCGACCGCAGGCATTCCAGCATCGCCCTGCCCGCCAAGGGCGCAGATGGCCGGGCCCTGAAGGGCACAGTGATCAGGCCGCGCGGCGACACGGCATTGCTGGTGCGCTCACAGATGGCCATGGTGAGCGCGCCTTCTTGGCGCGCCAATGCTGAGGCCAGGCGGGCCAGCGAGGACCATCCGGGCCGCTACTACTGGCACCAGGACCAGGGCTTTGACTACTGCCATTATCAGGACGATTCCGGCTATGACTGGTACGGCTGGTACATGGGGGACCAGTTCTTTTGGACCCGCGATTTCAACGGCCGCTGGTGGTGGTATGACGCCGACTCTGATCGCTGGAATTTCTACAATGACGGCTATTGGTGGTGGCAAGACCCCAACCACGTGGGCGACCTCTATTGCTACAGCGATGAAGGCTACATCCCGGCCAATTCGCAGGAAGACCAGGTGGTCATGACACAGCCCGTGGAGACGGACCTGCAGGTGAGCGCCAGCCCGGATGGCACCCGCACGGTCAAGGTGCTGGCCGGCAGTGACGACGCTTTCCTGTATGACACCGCCAACCCGCCCTCCTTTGACCCCATCTACCTGGCCTCGGGCGTGCAGCGCGTCGAGTTCTCAGACCCGGGCAATGGGCGGCCCTTGGAGATAGTGCTCAAGCTGGATGACGGCTCCTTCGACCTCTTTGACGGCGATGGCCATCCCTTCAATGCCCAGGGGGCCGCGCCAGACATGCAGTGAGGGCCGCGCCTATCTCAGCGCCAGCGCCTGCTCCTGCTCATGGAACTTGTTGTGCAACTTGCCCAAGAGCGGGGCGTAGCTGCTGAAGGTAGCCAGCACCTCGGGGTCAAAATGCTGGGGCAGGGTGCGGCCGTCGCCCTCGGTGATGATCTGGAAGGCCTGCTCATGGCTGAAGGCGGGCTTGTAGGGCCGCAGGCTGCGGAGCGCGTCGTATTGGTCCGCCAGCGAGGTGATGCGCGCCTCGAGGGGTATCTTGCTGCCCTTCAAGCCGTCAGGATACCCGCTCCCATCCCAGCGCTCATGGTGATAGTTGGCGATGTTCCTGGCCATGGCCAGCTTGGGATGGTCGCCGATGATCCTGGCGCCATGGGCGGCATGCGACTGCATCAGCTCGAATTCATCCTTGGTGAGCTTGCCCGACTTCTTCAAGATCTCGACCGGCACATGCAGCTTGCCGACGTCGTGCAGCTGAGCCTGTATCCTCACCCTGGCAGTGAAGGCCAGGGGCAGGCTCAGCTTCTCTGAGAGCAGGGCGGCATATTCCCCCACGCGCAGGATGTGGCTGCCCGTGTCCTGGTCGTTCAGCTCAGCGGCCCGCGCCAGGGTGAACACCAGGTAATCGAAGGCCCTCTCGGTCTCTTTGATCTCTTTGGCGATGGTGCGCAGGAAGTTGACCTGCATGGCCATGGCCTTGAGGATGACCGATTCTTGCCCGCCCACCGGCCCCTCAAAGCCATACGAGACGATGCAGAGGCCGAGGCCGGCCCGGCACAGGTAGTTGCCGGGGTTGATGCCCTCCTTGGCGAGGGCATAGGCCGCCTTGTCCGCCTCCCGCGAAGAGCTCTCCCCGTCATTCTCCTGGAAGATGCGGGCATCCCCCTCCAGCAGGAACATGAGGCCCCGGTCCGAGGCGATCCTCTCGGTCATGATGCCCTCCGGGCCCTCGAAGTCATAGTTGGACCATCCGGCCTCAGCGGTCCCCAGCAGCATGCCGCGAGCGCCAGTGCCCTGGCCAGCGCTCGCCTCCCAGATCAGGGCATCCACCCTCGCAGAGAAGTCGAAATCGCCCCTGTCGGCCGCCGGCTCTGCCGAGTCGCTGCCCCGCGCCGCCAGGCCGGCGAGCATGTTGTAGAGCGAATTGATCTTGGATGCCTGCTCCCTGGCCTCCAGCAGCTTCCTAATGCGGGTCAGCACCTCGGTGGCCTCAAAGGGCTTGCTGATGAAGTCCTCTGCGCCCGCCTCGATGCTGCGTATCTTGTCCTCCTTGGCCGAGAGGGAGGTGATCATGATGACGGGGATGGCGGATGTCTCTGGCGATGCCTTGAGCAGGCGGCACAGCTCATAGCCGTCGATGCCGGGCATCATCACATCCAGCAGGACGATGTCGGCCCTCTCATGCCGCAGCAGGGCCAGGGCTTGGCGGCCCTCATTGGCGCTCAGCACCTCGTAGCGGGCGGGCTCAAGGATGGCCTGCAGCAGCTCGACATTCAAGGGCTCATCGTCCACGCACAAGACCCTCGGCAGGCTCTCAAAGCCCTGCTTGCCCTGCCTGAACTGGCCGATGAGCTCGCGCAATTGCGGGGCGCTGAAGGGCTTCTGCAGATGGCCCGCAAAGCCCGCATGGTCGCCGCCCTGATCCCACGCAGCGGCTGCCTCAGGGCTCATGGCGATCAGCTGCGCATGGGCCTCTTCGGCAGCCTGCCTGATGGGCGCCAGCACCCCAGTGCTCCCGGATTCCACCATGCCTGCATCGAGCAGCACCAGGTCTGGCGCGAATTCGGCCAGCCGCTTGAGCGTTTCCCCGCCATCGCGGGCCGTCAAGACATCGCACCCGCATTTCATCAGGCAATCCCTGATCAGCGCCCTGCTCTGCGGGTCTTCGTCCGCCACCAGCACCTTTAGCCACATCATGGATGTTCCTTTCGACTCAACGCTGGCTGCGCCACCAGCCCTTGCCCACAAGCCAGAGCCTTGAGAGAATGGCTCTTAAAGGATGGCTGATCCTGGCATTTTATTCCCGGATTTCATGCAGAATCTTCAAGGAGTGGTGATGCCTAGCCTGGACCTGAGCGGCGACTGGCTGCTGCATGGCTTTGACGGCCAGCGGGGCAATGCGGGCCACGCGCTGTCTGAAGAGGCCGACCTCAGCCGCTTCATCCCGGCCAGGGTCCCGGGCTGCGTCCACCTGGACCTGATGGCAGCCGGCATCATCGCGGACCCAGGCGAGGGCTTGAATGCCCTGGCCTGCCGCTGGGTCGAGGAGAGCCAGTGGCTGTATCGCCGGCAATTCGAAGCCCCGCCTGCGGCGACCTCGGGCCGGGCCTGGCTGCGCTTTGAATGCCTGGACCTCTGCGCCAAGGTCTTCTTGAATGGCGGGCTGGTGGCTGAGCACGCCAATGCCTTTGTGCCCCTGTCGGTGGATGTCAGCGGCAGGCTCAGGCCTGGCAAGAACATCCTGGTGGTGCAGATAGAGAGCGGCTTGTGGATGGCGGGAGACAAGCCGGCCCAGGGCCTGGCCTTCACCCCAGATGCCGCCTTGACCAAGCGCCATTGGCTGCGCAAGCCGCAGTTCCAGTTCAACTGGGATTGGGCCACCCGGCTCCTGAATGTGGGCATCGAGGGCCCGGTGCGGCTTGATTTTGGGGCAGAGCCCCTGCGCCTGGAGGGCTTCAGCTGCCTGGCCAGCCTGGATGCCAGCCTTCAGCAGGGAAGGGTCAGGGCCCGCGCCAGCCTGCTGGGCCCGGTGAGCGGCGCCGCGGCCGGGCGCCTGGAGCTATCCGCGCCGGGTCTGGGCATCAAGCGGGAAGCTCTGGTCGAGCTGGGCCCGGGCCTGAATGAGGTTCAAATTGAGATGGATGTGCCAGAGCCAGAGCTCTGGTGGCCTGTGGGACTGGGCCAGCCGGTGCGCCACCAGCTGAGCCTGTCCCTTCACCAAGAAGGGCATGCGGTGCAGGCGCTCGCCTGCAAGGCGGGCTTCCGCCGCATCGAAGTGGAGCAGGGCCCGCACCCGGACAAGGGCAGTTGGTTCTACTTCAAGGTCAATGGCCAGCCGGTCTTCTGCAAGGGCGCCAATTGGGTGCCCTGCGACCTGCTGCTGCCCCGGGCCCAGGACCCGGAGCGGCTCAAGGCTCTGGTGGCGCGCGCCCTGGAGCTCAACTTCAACTTCCTCAGGGTCTGGGGCGGGGGCCTCTATGAGAGCGAGGCCTTTTATGAGCTCTGCGACAGCCAGGGCCTGATGGTGTGGCAGGAATTCGCCTATGCCTGCAGCCGCTACCCCATGCGTGAGCCGGGCTTTCAAGAAGCGGCCTTGGCAGAAGCGCGCCATCAGGTGCGGCGGCTGGCTTGTCGGCCCAGCCTGGTGGCCTGGTGCGGCAACAATGAGAATGAGCTGGGCATCTGGGACTGGGGCTTTGAGCGAGGGGCTGACCATGATTTCTTCCACCTGGCCCTGCCCCAGCTCATGGCCATAGAGGACCCCACCCGCCATTTTCAGCCCAGCTCGCCGCTCTCGCCCGGGGATCAGCATCCCAACCTGCAGCATTGCGGGGACCAGCATCCTTGGGCCGTCAGCTTTGAGCACCATGACTGGCGAGCCTACCGGCAGATGGAGTGCCGCTTCGCCAATGAGGGGGGCCTGCTGGGCCCGGTGAGCCTGCCCACCCTGCGGCGCTGCTTTCCCCAGGGCCAGGGCCGCATCGGCGACTTTGCCTGGCAGCAGCATGACAACTGCCTGGCCTCGCGGCTGGGCCCCTTGAGCGAGGACGCAGTGCTCAAGGATTGGCTTGGCATCGACATCCGCAGCCTGAGCCTTGAAGAGTGGGCCTACTGGGGCGGCCTGCTGCAGGGCGAGGCCCTGTCAGAGTATTGCCTGGCCTTCCGCCGCCGCCGCATGGATAGCGGGTCTGCCATCTTCTGGATGTTCAACGACAGCTGGCCCGCCACCCGCAGCTGGAGCGTGGTGGACCATGGCCTGCGGCGCACGCCCTCCTTCCATCCGGTGCGGCGCGCCCTGGCGCCCCTGACCCTTGCCCTGGCGCTGGAGAGCGGCAAGGTGGTGGTCTATGGCGTGAACGACACCCAGGAGGGCTTCTCTGGCAGCCTGCGCTTTGGCGTCTTCAACCTGGCGGGCGGCTACGCCCTGGATGAGACCCTTGAGGCCCGCTTAGGCGCCAGCAGCAGAGCGGCCCTGGCGCAATTCCCAGCCAGCGCCTGGCCCAGCCCCAAGAGCCAGATGGCCTTTGCCACCCTGCATGGGCCGCAAGGCCTGACGGCGCGGGCTAGGCTCTGCCTGCCCAAGTGGGGCGAGCTTGACTGGCCCATGCCCGCGGTGAAGCTGCGCCTGGAGGCCGGCCAGGCGGCCTTTGAGAGCCCGAGCTTTGTCTGGGGCCTGTGCCTTGACTTGGACGGCGAGCAGGCCCTGGCTGACAACTTCTTCGACCTCTACCCGGGCCAGCCTTACCGCATCCCTTGGGCGGGCGAGGCGCTGCCCAAGGTGCTCGCTTGCGGCAACCGGGCTAAAGCGCGATAGGCCTACCATACTCTGGCCAATTGGTGTATCATCGCAGGCCGTCAGAGAGACGGTTCCAAGGGACGTGCCTAAGAGCATTCGAAGGCTGGGCCGGCTTTGCACAAAGGCGGACAGCTGCACAAGCAGCACGTGAATGGTGTGCGAGAATCGGGAGCGAGCATGAGCGAGACAAAGGCACAGCTAAAGCGGGCCCAGGGGGCCCCGGCCACGGTGAAGATAGAGGCGGCGCGCGAGAAGGGCGGGTTGATCGTCCAAGAGGAGGGCCGGCCCAAGGGCGTGCTGCTGCTGGGCCCTGCGCCCGCAGAGCTGCCCGAGGTGGGCGCCCTGATCAGCGCCTACATCCAGGATGACGATGCCCAGAACCCCCAGTACCGCTGGGATTCGCCGGTGAAGAAGCCCAAGCCGCAGGCCAAGCGCAGCTTCGGCCAGAGGGGCGGCCGCTGAGAGGCGCCGCTGAAGGCTTGATGGCATGAGAGAAAGAGGCCGCCCTGCGAGGGGCGGCCTCTTTCTTGGCGTTTGGGCGCCTCGGGCTGGAATAAACCTGAGATTGGGGACATGAGTCTGGGGACGATCATGCGCCAAAGGCGCCAGGCCGGGATGCACGGCCCTCTTGAATGGAGTGCATCATGCAAAAAGCCAAGCACGGCAACATGCGCCATCTGCTCGAAGAGATACAGGGCCTTGAGAAGCAGGTCGCCGCGATGCTGAGGCGGGCAGAGAAGAGGTTCCTCTTCTCCATCCTCGATGGCAAGGTGGCCTTTGACCCAAAGATGAAGAAGGCGCACAAGGCCCACCGCCTGGGCAACTGGAGCTACCTGCGCAGCACGCCCTTCATCCAGCTCGCGGCGGCGCTGGTGGTGTATGCCTTTGTGGTGCCCGCGCTGATCCTTGATGGGGCCGCCTATGCCTATCAAGCCCTGGTCTTTCCGGTATTCAACATAGACAAGGTCAAGCGCTCTGACTACATCTCCTTTGACCGTGGCAAGCTGCTCTACCTGAACCACATTGAGCGCTTCAACTGCGATTATTGCGCCTATGTGAATGGGCTGATGGCCTACATCTGCGAGATGGCAGCCCGTTCTGAGCAGTTCTTCTGCCCCATAAGGCATGCCATCAAGACCCTGGGCTTGAACCAGCGGCATAACTACTTCTTGCCCTACGGCGATGCCGCTAACTACCGCGCTGACCTGCTGAAGCTGCAGCGTCAGCTTCGAAAAAGGGCTTGAAGCGCCTTTAAAAAAGAGCCCCAGCCATCCGGCTGGGGCTCTTTGCTTTTGCCCATTGCTTTCCATTAGAACGTCACCAGCTCCGCCTTGCTGGCCATCCTCACCAGGTCCTTCTTCCATGCCACGCCGCCAGCAGCCTCGGCCAGGGCCACAGCCAGGTGGGTGACCTTGACGCCCAGGCGCTCTTGGCGGCCAAGGCCCTGCAGGCAGGCGGGGCAGTTGGTGAGCAGGGTCTTGCGCTCGGGGGCCTCCTTCAGGGCCTCCCGCAGCGACTCCTCCTTGCGGTCCTGCAGCTGGGTGCTGATGTCAGGGCGGCTCAAGGCCAGGGTGCCGGCTTCGCCGCAGCAATGGGCGGTGTCGCGCGGCTGGCCTCCGGCCTTCTCGATCGCTTTCAGGCCCTTGCCCTGCAGGCTGTCGTGGCAGGGTTTGTGGTAGAGCGCTGGGCCCAAGGGCTGGTGCTTCAGGCCAGTTTCCAATGCCAGGGCCGCGGCGTCAGCCAGGGGCGCGCTGAAGATCTTGCCCGCCTCCATGGCGCGCATGGCCTCGAAGCAGGTGCCGCAGCTGAAGGCCACCGCGTCGAATTTGAGATAAGAGAACATCTCGCGTATCTGGCTGAAGATGATGGTGTCGCGCAGCTCAATGCCCTTGGCCTCCTCCACCCGGCCATTCACAGCAAAGGGGTAGCCGCAGCACAGGCCCGAGGGCGGCAGCACCACCTGCACCCCGGCCTTGAGCAGAACATACAAGGCCGCCTGGCCCACCTCGCCGTAGAGCCGCTCGGATCCGCAGCCAGGGAAGTAGAAGGCGGTGCGCTTGGCCGGGCCCTCGGGGCTGAAGAGCAGGGCTTGCCTGGCCCCGCAGGCGGGCAGGGAATCTTTCAACAGCCCGGGCTTGGCCAGGGGCAGGGGCCGCGCCAGCATTGAGAGCGCCCGGCTGCTGCGCAGGGCCCGCGGCGGCAGCGCCTGCGCCATGCCTGAGGCCAGGCGCTGGGCGCGGCTGCCCAGGCCCAGCACGCCCAGGCGGAAGGCGGCCTGGAAGCGCCTGGCGCGGCTCTTCTTGAGATAAGCCAGCGAGAGGCGGGTGGCCAGGGCCGTGTGCTTGAAGCCACGGGCCTTCAAGATCTGCCGCTCGAGGATGCTCACCTCGCCGGTGTCGATGTCCACGGGGCAGGGCTTCAGGCACTTGTGGCAGATGGTGCAGTGGTCTGCCACCTGCTCGAGCCGGCGCAGGGCCTCAAAGCCGGTGCTCTGCGAGCGCTGGGCGTCGTAGAGGATGGCCTCGATGATGCTGCCGATGGCCAGGTTCTTGTTGCGCGGGTGGTAGAACATGCCGGCGCCGGGGATGTAGACGCAGCAGTCGGGCTTGCACTTGCCGCAGCGGATGCAGCTCTGTATCTTGCCCGCCAGCACGGCCAGCTGGTCATGGGCCAAGATGCGGGCCTCGAGCGAGAGCAGGTTGAAGCTGGGGGTGAAGACCTTCTCCATGATGCGCGGGTCGCGCAGGCTGCCGGGGGCCATCAGGCCCTGGGGGTCATACTCCGCGCGATGGGCGTCCAGCTCGGCGATGCGGGCGGGGTCCAGGTACTGCAGCTTGGTGATGCCGATGCCGTGCTCGCCCGAGACCACGCCGCCCAGGGCCTGGGCATGGCGCATGAGGCTGTCGGCGGCCCCATGGGCGCGGCGGAGCATGGCATGGTCGTTGCTGAAGACCGGGATGTTGCAGTGCACGTTGCCGTCGCCGGCATGCATGTGGGTGGCCACCACCACCAGGCGGCCGCGCTCCTCGGCCCAGGCTCGCTCCATGGCTGCCAGCAGGGCCTGGTGCCCAGAGAAGCGGGCGGCCAGGCGGACTTTCAGCCCCTCGGCGGTCTCGGCCCCTGCCTCAAAGTCCGCGAAGAGCGCCAGGGCTGGCTCAAGCCGGGCGGCCAGCGCGGCATCGGCCTGGGCCGCCAGCTCCAGGGCCTGGCGCAGGCGCAGGGCCAGCTGGCCCTGGTTGTGGCGCTCCTCCGCTTGGTTCAGGCGCTCCACAAAGGCGGCGAAGTCAGCCAGCCGGTGCAGGGGCAGCACCACGTCCTCGTTCAGCTTGAAGGCGTTGGTGCGGCGGGCGATGGCGCCCAGCCTCTTCCTGTCCGCCCAGAAGGCCTCGGCCTTGGCCGCATCGGCAGCGAAGAAGGCCTCGGTGTTGGCGTGCGGGGCCAGCAGGCTCAGCATGCGCTCCTTGCCACGGTCCAGCTGGGCGGCATTGTGGGCCACCAGGTCGATGAGCAGCACGGCCTTGGGCCGGCCGCCCCGGCTGGCCTTGGCCTGGTAGCCGATGGCCTGCACATACTCCTGGTCAAAGTGCTCCAGGGCCTGCAGGGTCTCCTGGCCGCGGTCGGCGAACTCCTGGCTCAGGGCCAGGATGACGCGGCTGGCCTCCTCCATGTCCTGCCCGAAGAACTCGAGGCACAGGGTGGCCTTGCAGGCGTAGGCGCGGTGCAGGATGAAACGGGCCCCGGTGATGACGCCATCGGTGCCCTCTTTCTGCAGGCCGGGCAGGCCGCCCAAGGCCTTGTTGGTGATGTCCTTCCACAGCCCGCGCTTGCGCAGCTGGTCGCCGCGCAGGCTGACCTGCTTGACCAGGGCGCCGCCCTCGCGCACGGCGAAGCGAAGCTCGTCATCCGGCCTGATCTTGCGGCCAGGGTGCTCCAGGCGCTCGACCAGTACCGAGCGCCCGCCGGGAAGGGCCATGCGCCATGAGAGCAGGTTGTCCACGGCCGTGCCCCACAGCACTGCGGTCTTGCCCCCGGCGTTCTCGGCGATGTTGCCGCCCAGGGTGCAGGCCCAGGCGCTGGTGGGGTCGGTGGCGAAGACCAGGCCACGGGCCTCGGCCGCCTTGATGGCCGACTCGGTGAGGGCGCCGGCCTCGGCATCCAGGTAGGCCAGCTTGCCGCTGCCCAGCTGCATCTCGCCCAGCCCCAGGATGCGGTTGAGCCTCTCGGTGTTCACCACCACGCAGCCCGGGGCCAGCGGCACGGCCCCGCCGGTGAGCCCGGTGCCCGCGCCGCGGGCGATGGCCTTGAGGCCCAGGCTGGCGATGGCTGAGAGCAGGGGAGCCACCTGCTCTTCGCGCTGGGGCGTGGCCACGGCCAGGGGAAGGTGCAGGCGCCAGTCCGTGGCGTCGGTGGCGTGGCTCACCAGGGTGAAGGGGTCGAAGAGCACGGCCTCCTCGCCCACCACCGCGCCCAGCGCCTGGCGCAGGCGGCTGCGGCGCTGGGGCAGGCGGTCCAGCTCCTCCATCTGGCCATCCAGCAGGCTGCGGCAGGCCGAGACCAGGGCCATCACCTGCGCGTTGTCTCGGCTGTTGCGATGGACGATGCCCAGGTCGTGGGCCACATGGGCGTGAAAGCGCCGCCGCTTGGCAGGCGATTCGAGCAGGTCCTCGAGCAAAAAGGGGTTGCGCTTGAGCACGAAGAATTCGCCCAGCACGCGCAGCAGCAGCTTGGCGCTGCGGCCGGTCACCCGCTGGCCGCGCAGATGCTCCATGACCAGCCAGCTCTCCTGGCCCAGCAGCGTGCGCACCACCTGGGCATCATCCGCAGACGTATAGTTGTAGGGGATCTCGCGGGTCTGGGCCTGGTCTTGCATGGGGCTCTCCAAAGGATTGACTGGCTCATTATACGGCAAGCTCGAATCTTGGGCTATTTATCATTGTGGAACATGGCCTATTCTTGTTTACTTGGCTAATTTCTATTGAAATCAATTTTCAATACCACGGTTTATATGGTAGATTATGGATGGTTTTGTTGGTGTATCTCTTTTAAAATATAATCTTGACAAATTAGTCTGTTATATTTAAAATCTAATTGAATATCCAATTCAATTGGCCGGGGGCGTCATGGAAAACCCGAAAGATATTGATATCAGCCTTGCGGAGCTCAAACCCGGCATCAAGGCTGGCATTGTGTGCATGGAATGCGGTGAAGAGGTGAGCCAGCGCCTGCAAGAGCTGGGCTTTGTGGCCGGGGCTGAGATAGAGGTGCTGGATGCCGGCTGCCCGCTCTTGGTGCGCGTGGGCGACGCCCGCATCTGCCTGCGCGAGGCGCACGCGCAGGGCGTGCGCGTGAGCCCAGTGGTGGAGGCGCGGCCATGAGCGCCAGCCCCGAGCGCAGGCCCTGCCTGGCCCTGGTGGGCAACCCCAATGCCGGCAAGACCACCCTCTTCAACGCCCTCACCGGCCTGGCCCAGCACACCGGCAACTACCCGGGCGTGACCGTGGAATGGCACGCGGGCGACTGGCGCCTGGGCGGGGCGGATGCCTCGCTGGTGGACCTGCCTGGCGCCTACTCACTGAAGCCGCACAGCGAGGACGAGGCGGTGGTCCGCGACGTGCTGCAGGGCAAGGTGGATAGCTGCCCGCGGCCGGATGTGGTGGTGGCCTTGCTCGATGCCAGCAACCTTGAGCGCAGCCTCTACCTGCTCTCACAGGTGCTGGAGCTGGGCCTGCCCGTGGTGGTGGCCTTGAACATGGTGGACGTGGCCGCATCCAAGGGCCTGCTCGTGGATGCGGAGAAGCTCTCTGAGCGGCTCTGCGTGCCGGTCTGCCCCATCCGCGCCAACCGCCGCCAGGGCTTGGAGGCCCTGGCGCAGGCGGCCCAAGCGGCCCTGGGCAGCCGTCCCGCCCCGCGGCCTGACCTCTGGCGGCAGGAGCACACCCCCCAGGGCGATGTGGTGGTGGCCACCCGCTATGCCTGGGCGCGCCGCGTGCTGGCGGGCGTGGTGCAGCGCCCCTCCACGGCGGTGGTCACGGCCTCGGACCGCATCGACCGGGTGCTGGCGCGGCGCTGGGGCCTGCTCATCTTCCTGGCCGTGGTGGCGCTGGTCTTCCAGGGCCTCTTCAGCTGGACCCAGCCCCTCTCAGACGGCATCTCCTCAGCCGTGGGCAGCCTGGGCGCCTGGGTGGGCAGCTGGCTGCCCGAGGGCGTGCTCAGGAGCCTGGTGGTGGATGGCGCGCTGGCCGGGGTGGGCGCGGTCTTGAGCTTCACGCCCCAGATAGCCCTGCTCTTCATCTTCATGGCGGCGCTGGAGGACTGCGGCTACATGGCCCGCGGCGCCTATCTCATGGACCGCTTCTTCAGCAAGCTGGGGCTCTCGGGCCAGAGCTTCATCCCCCTGCTCTCGAGCTTCGCCTGCGCGGTGCCCGGCATCATGGCCACCCGCACCATCAGCAACCGCCGCGAGCGCCTCACCGTGATGCTGGTGGCGCCGCTGATGAGCTGCTCGGCGCGCCTGCCGGTCTACACCATCATGATCGGGGCCTTCGTGCCGGCCCGCCGGGTGGCGGGCCTGCTCAACCTGCAGGGCCTGGTGCTGATGGCCTTCTACTTGCTGGGCATCCTGGTGGCCATACCGGTCAGCCTGCTGGCCCAGCGCCTGCTCTTGCGCAAGGCCGCGCCCACCCTCTTCGTGATGGAGCTGCCCAGCTACAAGTGGCCCGACCCGCGCACCGTGCTCATCCGTAGCTGGCTCAAGGCCAAGGCTTTCGTGGTGACTGCCGGCACCTTCATCTTCTGCATCAGCCTGCTGGTCTGGGGCCTGGCCTACTTCCCGCACCCTGGGTCCATCCACCAGCGCTACCAGGGTCTGCAGGCCGCTGCGCCAGAGCAGGCCGCGCCCCTGGCTGCCCAGGAGGCCGGGGAATACCTGCGGCAGAGCCTCATCGGCCGGGCTGGCAAGGCCCTGGAGCCGGCCTTCATCCCCCTGGGCTGGGACTGGCGCATCACCATGGCGGCGCTGGCCAGCTTCCCGGCGCGCGAGGTGGTGATTGCCACGCTGGGAACCATCTTCAACGTGGCAGAAGAGGGGGAAGGGGAGCACCTCAAGCTGAGCGAGAGCCTGCGCCAGGCCGCCTGGCCGGATGGCCGGCCGCTCTTCAACCTGGCCGTGGCCCTCTCGCTGATGGTCTTCTTCGGGCTCTGCGCCCAGTGCGCCAGCACCCTGGTGGTGCTGCGCCAAGAGAGCGGCAGCTGGGCCTGGCCTGCGCTCACCTTCACCTACATGACCAGCCTGGCCTACATCTGCGCCTGGGCCGCCTACCAGGGGTCCCGCATGCTGGGCTGGGCATAGCCTTTGCGCAGCCAGATATTTGCCCTCACCCCCCCGGCCCCTCTCCCAAAGGGAGAGGGGAGCATGCTGGATCTGAGGGCATGATGCATTGAGAGACCCTCTCCCTTTGGGAGAGGGTGTTTGGGATGATGGGTGAGGGCAAAGCTTTGGAGCTGTCATGCAAATTATAATTGTCATTGTCGCTTTGGCCGCTGCCGGGGCCTATCTGGCCCGACGCCTCTTCAAGCGCTTCAGCGCCAAGTCCTCCTGCTCTGGCGCCTGCGGCTGCAAGGAGGACATCGCCCTGCGCTTCCGTCAGCGGTGATTTCAGTTGACGAAGGCATGAAAGGCAAGTATTTTGGCAAAAATGCAAAGGCGGCCCATTGGGACCGCCTTTGTTGTTCCCATGGATGGATGGGAACCAGGCAGCCATCAGGAAATGACGACTAATTTTTCCCCTGGGAGGACCGGCATGAGCGAGCTGCTCACCATTGTCGAACGTCTGCGCCGCCTGGCGCGCAACCTTCATTGGACCTGGGACCCAGAGGTGAAGGAGCTCTTCCGCGACCTGGACCCGGCCATCTGGGATGAGAGCAACCACAACCCCATCGCCTTCCTCAACAACTTGAGCCCTGAGGAGATCGAGCGCCGGGGCAATGTGCACTACAACAACACCCGCATCCTCTACGCCTACCGCCGGCTCGAGGAGTACCTCAACAACAGCGGCCCCTTGGGCGGCATGCGCGCCCACTGCCTCAACGCGGCGCCGGTGGCCTATTTCTCGGCCGAGTTCGGCCTGCACGAGTGCCTGCCCATCTACTCGGGCGGCCTGGGCCTGCTGGCAGGCGACCACCTGAAGGCGGCCTCGGACCTGGGAGTGCCCCTGGTGGGCGTGGGCCTGCTCTATGCCCAGGGCTACTTCCACCAGCGCCTCAACAAGGAGGGTTGGCAGGAGGAGACCTACGAGCAGAAGCCGACCAGCAGCATGCCGGTCACCGAGGCCCTGGATGCGGCCGGCAAGCCGCTGATGGTGAGCCTTGAGATGGGCGCGGGAAGCCTCACCATCAAGGTGTGGAAGGTGGCGGTGGGCCGCGTGACCCTCTACCTGCTGGACACCAACGTGGCGGGCAACAGCGAGGTGGACCGCAAGCTGACCGACCGCCTCTATGGCGGCGACAGCAGCACCCGCATCAAGCAGGAGATCGTGCTGGGCGTGGGCGGGCTGAGGGCCCTGCGCGCGGCCGGCATACGCCCGGCGGTGCTGCACTTGAACGAGGGCCACTGCGCCTTCGCGGTGCTCGAGCGCATGCGCGAGCGCGTGGTGGAGGATGGCTTCAGCTGGGGCAAGGCCAAGGATGAGACCATGCTGCAGACGGTCTTCACCACCCACACCCCGGTGGAGGCCGGCCATGACCGCTTTGAGCCGGCCCTGGTGGAGGAGGACCTGGGCTGGATGCGCCGCGCCCTGGGCATGAGCGAATACGACTTCCATTCCCTGGGCCGGGTGAGCCCCAATGACCCCGGCGAGCCCTTCTGCATGACCGTGCTCTGCCTCAAGGTCTCGCTCAAGCGCAACGGGGTGGCCAACCTGCACGGCAAGGTGAGCCGCAGCATGTGGCACAGCCTGTGGCCCAGCCAGCCGCTGGAGTCTGTGCCCATAGGCCACGTCACCAACGGGGTGCACGTGCAGAGCTGGATGGCCCCGGTGATGCAGCGCCAGTTCGAGAAGCTCTTGGGCCGCGACTGGGCCGAGGCCATGAGCCGGCCCGAGGAGATGGCCCGCATACGCCAGTTCGACGAGGGCGAGCTGTGGGAGACCCACCAGTTCCTCAAGCACAACCTGGTGCAGTTCGTGCGCGAGCGCCTGGTCAAGCAGGCGGCCCTGCGCGGCGAGAAGGTGCCGGATGCCGACAAGTACCTTGACCCGCGCGCGCTGACCATAGGGTTCTCGCGCCGCTTCGCCACCTACAAGCGCGCTACCCTGCTCTTTGAGGATGTGGAGCGCCTGCTCAAGATCGTCAACCACGCGCAGAAGCCGGTGCAGTTCATCTTCGCGGGCAAGGCGCATCCCCGCGACGAGGGCGGCAAGAGGCTCATCCAGAGCATCGTGGCCTTCAGCCAGGAGGCCCGCTTCAACCATCGGCTGGTCTTCCTCGAGGACTATGACATCGGCATCGCCCGCACCCTGGTGCAGGGCGTGGATGTCTGGCTCAACAATCCCGAGCGGCCGCTGGAGGCCTGCGGCACCTCGGGCATGAAGGTGGCCATGAACGGCAACCTCAACTGCAGCATCCTCGACGGCTGGTGGGCCGAGGGCTTTGACGGCGGCAACGGCTTCGCCATCGGCAACGGCATCATCCATTCTGACGGGGACGTGCAGCGCAAGCGCGACAGCGCCGACCTCTATGATGTGCTGGAGAAGAGGCTGGTGCCGCTGTACTACGACCGGGGCCTGGATGGCCTGCCGCGCCAATGGGCGCGCATGATGAAGCACACCCTCTTGAGCCTCTCTTGGCGCTTCAGCGCCGCGCGCATGGTCAGCGACTACATGCGCGAGAGCTACCTGCCCGCGGCTGGGGCCACCAGCTGTGACATGGGCAGCGGCCAGCCGCACGCCGGCCTCTGATCGCTCTGCGCAGGCACGGCCAGGAGCTGGCCTTGCCCGCGCAGAGGCCTCTTGAGAATCAGGAATTTATTGCCGCCTATCGGGACGGCTATGCCGCAGTTTTGCCTTATTTCCCTTTGCATCAGGGCTTGGGCTGGTAGACTTTAGAAAAGGCTTTCGCTCTCAGGGATTGAATGCGCTCAAGCCTGCTCATAGCTGTCATCCTAGCCCTCTTCGCAGCTCCGCGCGCCAGCGCGGCGCTCACGGTCACGCTCTTAAAGTCATCGGGCAGCAACACGCCCGTGGTCGGCGAGACCTACCGCTACAATCTGGTGGTCAACGTGCCCAGCGGCACCTTGGCCGCGGGCGCTGTCATCTCAGACCCCCTGCCCAGCGGCCTGCAGTTCATCCAGGCATCCACCGGCGGCAGCTACAGCGCTGGCACCGTCAGCTGGAGCTTGAGCTCGCCCCTCACCTGCGCCAATGTCGAGGTGACCCTCACGCCCTTCGCGGATGACAGCGGCCTGTGGGGCGCCTTCGCCGATGTGCAGTCCAGCGACGCCGATTGGGCCATCTCCACGCTGGCTTACAATGGCTCCAGCTGCGACATGGCCAGCCACTCCTCCTGGTTCTACCTGAGCTCCCTCAGCGGCTATTCGGTGGCCAGCGTGAGCTCGGTCAAGATCTACTATCAGTGGCATGAGGATGACACCTACCCGGTGACCACCTACTTTCAGAACACCGGAGACCTGAGCACGGGCATCTTTGGGCCGAGGACGCTGACGGCCGGGGTGGGCCAGCCCAGCGATGTCATCGAGAGCTGGGATGTCACCGCCTTGGGCGCGCCCTGGACCTTCGACTCGCTGCAGCACCTGGATGTGATGATAGAGCACGCCTGCGGAGGCAACACCGGCACCAGCCCCCACCATGCCTACATGAACCGCGTATGGGCGGTGGTCGACTTCCAGAGCTGCGGCACCTCGGTGTGGTTCGATGCCAGCCCCACCAACAGCCTGGCCAACAACGCGGTGCTCAACAACACCGCCACGGTGAGCGGCGGCGGGCTGGGGGGGCCGGTGAGCTCCAACACCGTGCCGGTCACCGTCCAGGCCCCCACCTTGAGCCTCACCAAGACCGCACAGCCGCTCATCGCCGCGCCGGGCGACACCATCGCCTACACCCTCAATTATTCGGCTTACGCCAATGGCCTCAACCTCACCGACACCTTCAGCAACAATTACACCGCCAATTCCATGCCCGGATGGTCCTCCAAGGGCGGATACACGCCAGGCTGGAACACCAGCAATGGCGCGCTGAGCTTCGCCATGGGCACCACGGGATCCCTCCCCAACACCGGTTATGACCTGGCCACGCGCAGCGACAGCCCGGCCTTCAGCGATGGGGTGGTGAGCGCGGACCTGAGGATAGACCCCAGCGTGGCGGATTCTGGCAATGGCGTCAACACCGGGGCGGCCAGCATCGCCTACCTGATACAGCCGGGCGGGGCCAAGTTCTACAAGACCAAGGTCTTCCCCTGCGCATCCAGCTCGGGCTTCTGCATCGATGTGCAGGATTCCAACTGGAACGAGGTCTGCGGCGTGGGGCAGATACCGGCTGGGGACTGGAACCCCTACCCTGCCTGGAACAACATCAAGGTGGCGATCTCCAACTACACCTTCACCCTCTTCGTCAATGGCGCGCAGGTCTTCTATTGCGACGACCCCACCCATTTCATCACCACCCCGGGCCAGGCCGGCTTCTACTCTGACGGCGGGCTGGCATCCTGGGACAATTTCCACATCGGCTCGGACATCATGGCCAAGGGCGTGACGGTGTGGGACACCCTGCCTGCCTGCATGAGCTATGTGGCGGGCAGCGCCAGCCCCGCGGCCTCGGTCGCGGGGCAGCTGATCTCATGGAACCTGGGCAGCCTGAGCCCTGGCACCAGCGGCAGCGTCAGCTTCAAGGCCGCGGCCAGCGCCTGCGCCGCGGGCACGGTGACCAACACGGCCAGCGCCATGGCCGGCAACGCCCAGCAGGTGGCGAGCTCAGCCGGCGTGCAGGTCATCCAGCCGCTGGTCAAGAGCGCCTCGGCCGCCTCCTTGGCTGCGGGCGCCAACCTCACCTACGCCCTGGCCTACACGGCCACTGGCGGCGGGGGCGGCTACAGCGACAGCTTCAGCGGCACAAGCTGGTCCGGCAGCTGGATGTCGGAGGCCCTGGCCCCGGCCAACTGGGCCGAGGCGGGCGGGCTCTTGGGCAACTCGGCCTGGGCGGTGGATCCCTTTGTGGCCCTGCAGTCCAGCGGCACGGACGGCAGGCAGCAGGTGACCTTGGACGTGAGCGTCAACAACCGCAGCGGCCTGGTCTTTGGCTACCAGGGCGGCAGCTATTACTGGGTGGCCATGAAGTTCAGCTACAGCTTCACCGTGGGGGGCGATGCCCTCGAGCTGCACTACGTCAGCGGCGGCACCGACACTGTCATCAATCAGATCGCGGGCCTCACCTTGAACCCCGCCAGCGCCGCCACTGAGACCCTGGGCGTGACGCGGGTGGGCAACCAGTTCATGGTGGTGGTCAATGGCGCTGGCATGGGGACCCTGGTGGATGCGGCCAACACCCTGCCCGGCGCCGGCTTGCAGGGCGTGTACGGCTACCGCAGCGGCCAGACCTTTGCCAGCTACAGCTGGCTGCCGGGCTACAAGGCGGGCGTGGTGCTGCGCGACACGCTGCCCGCGGGCATGTCCCTGGTGACCGTCACCGCTGGCGTGCTGCTGGCAGGCCCGCCCCAGGTGGCCCAATGGGTCATGCCCCCCGCGGGCCTGGCGCCGGGCAGCACATGGAACGCCCAGCTGGTGGTGCAGCCCAGCGGCATCCCCTGCGGCTGGGTCACCAACACGGCCATGGCCCTGGTGGGGATGGGCACTTACACCAGCAACCTGGTGGGGGTCACCGTGACATGCGGCAGCCCCACCTTCACGCCCACGCTCAGCAGCACGGCCTCGCCCAGCGCCACCGCCAGCGCCACCGCCAGCCGCACGGCCACCAGCAGCGGCACGCCCACGCCAACGGCCACGGCATCGCCGAGCGGCACCGCCACCCCCTCGCGCACGCCCACGCCCTCTGCCACCCCCACCGCGAGCTCGAGCGCCACTAGCAACCTCACCTTCACCTTCACGGGCACGCCCACGCGCACCGCATCCCCCAGCTCGAGCGCCACGCCCACGGCCAGCTCGAGCGCCACCAGCAACCTCACTTTAACCTTCACAGCCACGCCCACGCGCACCGCATCCCCCAGCTCGAGCGCCACGCCCACGGCCAGCTCGAGCGCCACCCTCAGCTTCACCCTGCCGCCCACCGGCAGCGCCACCGATTCGCCCACCGCATCGTTCACCCCAACCACGACCATGAGCAGCACCGCCACCGCCACTAGCTCCCCCACAAGGACAGCCAGCCCCAGCGCCACGCCCTCTCCCACGCCCCCCAGCTCCGCGACCGCGACCGCCACGGCCAGCCCCTCCCCGACGGGGACGATGAGCGGCACAGCCACGCTCAGCTTCACCCTACTGCCCACGGGCAGCGCAACGGGCACCCCCACGGCCTCCCCTAGCAGCACGCCTTCACCATCGCCGACGGCAACGGCCTCGGCATCGCCCAGCTCGACCGACAGCCCCACTCTCACGCAGTCTCCCTCTGCCTCATCCACGCGCACGCAGACGCCCAGCTTCAGCGCCACGCCCAGCTTCAGCTGCACGCGCAGCAGCACCGCCACAGGCAGCGCCACGCCCAGCTCCAGCCCCACGCGCACCGCCACCGCCTCGGCCACCCCCAGCCTCACCTTCACCGTATCGCCCACCATCTCGATGACCGCCACCAAGAGCCCTGTGGTCTTCACCGCGGTGCCGCCCCTCATCATGGCGCCCGGGCCCGGCGTCTACCCAGACCCCTTCAGCGACAAGGCCACCATCTGGTTCAAGCTCTCGGCCGATGCACAGGCGCGCTTGGCGGTCTACAATGTGGCGGGCGAGAAGGTGCGCACCCTGCAGCAGGCTTGCAAGCGCGGCATGAACAAGCTCACCTGGGCAGGGGACAACAACTATGGCGCGCGCTGCGCCTCAGGCTATTACATCCTTCGCCTCTTGGCTGATTCCACCCAAGGGGGCCAGCACGACAGCCGTTGGCTGCAGGCAGTGATCACGCGCTGAATCCCGGGTGCCTTGAGCTTGAAGCCATCCGCATTCTTTCAGTCGACTGCAAATTCAATGTTGCCAAGCAAGGGGCCTCTTGTATAATCAGCGGTGCTTGGCTGGGCGCTACCCTTGCGATGCGGCCCGAAAACCCTTTTGAGGTTTTCTGGCAATTAGGCCCGTTCCATCTCTCGCTAGAGGCACTGATGTTCATCCGCTCACTGGTCCTTGCCGCTGTTCTGGCTTGTGCTGCCAGCCTGGCTGCCGATGACGGCACAGCCCAGCACTGGGCTCAGGTCGGCACGGGCCTCTACAGCCAAGGCGACCTTTCTGGCGCTCAAGATGCCTTCAGCAAGGCGATAGCGCTCGACCCATCCAATGCCGCTGCCTACCAAGGCTTGGGCAGCTGCCTGCTCAAGCAGGGCAAGCAGGACCAGGCCCTGGCAGTGCTGAAGAAGAGCGTGGAGCTGGACCCCAGCAACAAGGGCCTGGCGGATTGGCTGGCTGCGGCGAGCGCAGAGGCCCAAGCCAAGCCTCAGCCCCAAGCCGCCCCGGTCGAGAGCCCCGCTGCCACTGCTCCCCTTGCGCCGCCGGCATGGCAAGATGCCGCAGCTGCCGCGCCTCCATCCGCTGCTCCTGCTGCCCCTGCTGCTCCGCAGGCGGCCACCCCCTCGGCCCAGCCCTCAGCGGCTCCCGCGCTCTCTTTCCCGCCCGCTGCCCCCCTGGATAGCCTCTTGGCCGAGGCTGATGGGCTGCTCAGCCAGGGCAAGGCGCAGGATGCTGAGACCGCTTATCGCGGCCTGCTCTATCTAGGCCCGGTCTCAGGGCATCAGGCAGTGGCGGCTCGCGCTTATGCAGGCTTGGGCCAGGCCCTCTACCAGCAGGGGCGCTATGAGGAGGCCGGCCAGGCCCTGCTGAGCAGCCTGGCCTTGGAGCCGCAGGACCCCGTGGTGCGAAGCTTCTTGCTCGACCATCCTGAGCTGGGCGCGCGCCAGGACATGCCCGGGCCGCGCGACCGCTGGTCCCCGCTCTGGCGCTCGGCCATCTTGCCAGGCTGGGGCCAGAGCCTCAATGGCGAGCCTGAGAAGGGCATGGCGCTGGGCGCGGTCACCCTAGGCTGCCTGGCTGGCACGGCGTACAGCTACCTGCAGGCTCAGAGCGCCTACAGCGAGTACAGCAGCTTGGGCGGCAACAGCAGCCGCGCCCAGTTCGATGACGCCTATGGCCGCACCCAGGATTGGGGCACCGCCAACCATGTGCTCTACGCTCTGTTCGGCGCCTTCTACGCCTACACCCTGGTGGATGCCGCCCTGGACGCCAAGCCTTTGCTAGAGCCTGCTTTGAGCCTGAGCCGCAGGGGCGCCATGCTGGCCGGCCTGCAAGCCCACTACTGACATGAGGGAGACCATGAAGCAAATCGCCCTGGCTTTGCTCCTGCTCTTGCCCCAGGCAGCCTTCGCCTCTTGGCTGCCCCTGTGGTATGACATCCCGGCCCGCAACAACCCGCAGGACCCTGCGGTCAGCCGCAATAGCGGCGCCATCAGCGTCACCTCCTCAGCCCAGCACCTGCCCGCACCTGCCCTGGCCGCGGCGGGTTGGGGCTTTGATGCCGCCAGCAGCCAGGGCTGGGCCGCTGACCCGGCTGCCGGCTTGGGCATCCTCGCTGCCACGGCCAGCTCAGGGCGCAGCCATGATGGCTGCTGCAGTTTGGCTTGCGCCTGCGCTTTTCAGGGCCTCACCCAGAGCGGCCGGGTGGCCGTCGACCTTTCTGCCGCCCCGCTGGGCCTGGCGGGGCGCACCCTGAGGGCTTGGCTCTATGTGCCGGCTGGCCTGGCCAGCGGCAGCGCGCGGCTGGAGGCGGTGGATGGGCAGGGCGCCTGCATCCCCGGGCCGGCCGTCAGCCTCTCGGGCAGCGCGGGCTGGCTGCCCTTGAAGGACAGCCTGGGCGCAGAGGGCGCCTCGATCCAAGGCGTGGCGCTTCGCGTCAGCGGCGTCAAGGAGCCCTTCTATGGCACCTTGCACCTTGATTCAGTGAGCTATTGATCGGAGCCGCATGAACATCTATGACGTGGCCCGCCTGGCCGGGGTCTCGCTCTCCACGGCCTCCAAGGCGCTCAACGGCCGCAAGGATGTGAAGGAAGCGACCCGCCAGCGGGTGGTGGAGGTGGCCAAGCGCATCGACTACCACCCCAGCCATCTGGCGCGCGGGCTGGCGCGGCGCCGCACCGGCAACCTGGGCCTGGTGGCCCTGCGCCGGCCGCAGGACACCATCATCGTCAACCCCTTCTATTCCCGCGTCATCGAGGGCGTGGAAGAGGAGTGCATGGCGCGGGGCGTCAACATGCTCTTCTCGGTGCAGCCCTATGCCGAGTATGGCCGGCCCCTCATCCCCAAGATGGTGCGCGAGAAGTCGGTGGACGGCCTGCTGCTGCTGGGCGCCATGCCCCAGGGCTTTTTGGCTGAGATGGCCCGCTGCGGGACCCCGGCCGTGGGAGTGGATTGCTTCAGCCAGGATGCCGCGATCAGCTGCGTGCTGGCTGACAATGCCCAGGGCGCCGGCCTGGCGGCCGCCCATCTGGCTGGCCTGGGGCACCGCTTCGTCGGCATGCTGGGCGGCCCGGCAGGGGACCTGGCCTTTGCCCAGCGCCGCGATGCCTTCATCCGCTCTTGCCAAGGGCTGGGCCTGCAGGTGCGCCTGGTGGAGCCGCCGGGCGATTATGCCGCCAGCGATCCGGGCTGGAAGCTGCCCATGCTCGTGGCGCCCCGGCCCAGCGCCGTCTTCTGCGCCAATGATGATCACGCCTTCCACTTCGCCCGCCAGTGCCAGCAGGCTGGCCTCGGCGTCCCTGAGGACATCTCCATAGTGGGGTTCGATGATGTCGAGCTGGCCTGCTATTTCCACCCCCCGCTAACCACGGTGCGGGTGCCCAAGCGCGAGATGGGCGCCCAGGCGGTGCAGCGGCTGATGCGCTTGATTGACATGCCACAAGAGCCGCCACAAGCCCAGGTGCTGCCGGTGGGTTTGGTGCTGCGCGAGAGCAGCGCTGCAGCTTGAGGGCAACAAGAAAAGGCGGGCCCATGGGCCCGCCTTTTCTTTGCCAGCATGCGCAGGTCAGTGGAAGGTCTGGCAGTGCAGGCTGCCCGCGCCCCACACAAAGCAGGGCAGGGTGCGCACCTGGATGCCGCTGGGCCTGAGGGCCTGCACCTGGCCCTCAGCCTCAGGGCTGCCCTGCTTCAAGGCGCTCGTCAGCAGGTCAAGGCTGTCGCGCACCGCCAGCGCCGTGCTGTGGAAGCTGTCAGCGCTGGGCTGGTTCTGCCAGCCTTGCAGGGCCAGCCGGTTGCGGCCCAGGGCATCTTGAATGCGGTTCTGCAGGGCCTGCGGGTCACCGGCTGGCAGATGGGAGGGGAAGGTGGGCAGGATGCAGGCCGCGCGGTTCTGGCTGTCGCGGTAGCGCAGCAGGTTGGCCGGGCTGCGCACGGGGTGGTCCAAGAGCGGCAGGCGCGCCACCTGGTAGCCCAAGCCCCTCATCTGGGCGGCGGCAAGGTCCATCTCATAGGCCGCCTTCTCGCGCAGGTCGGCGGGCAGGGGGGCGCGGCTGTTGGCGTCCACGGCCTGGGGCAGCAGGTCGGGCACAAAAGCCCAGGCCTTGCCGCCTATCCAAGAGCAGGCGCAGTACATGTCGAGGTGGAAGAGCTCTTCGCTCACCGCCTGCGGCTCATGCAGGGCCTGCTCGGCGAGGATGATGACAGGCAGCCCGGCATAGGCTTGGCTGTAGGCTTGGCGGGCCTGCTCGACCTGCTCGCTGCTGGGGCCCTCGCTCTGGGGCCAGGCCTGCTCGGTGCGGCGCAGCCATTCGAGGACCCGGTGGCGGCCGATGATGAGGCAGGGCCTGCCTGAGGGCAGCGTGGCCACGCTCATGTCGCCGCCCTCGGCGCTCACGCCGCGGGGCAGGGGCCAGGCCGTGAAGTCACGGGGGAAGGCCCTGGCCATGGCTTGCACGGCCAGCCGGTAGCCGGGCACGTCGCCCTCTGAGCCCTCAGCCAGCACCAGGCGGCCCTGGCCGTCGTAGCCCAGGGCGATGCTGAAATCCTGGCTCCATTCCAGCTCGGCCGGGCTCTCGCCAAAGGTCACCACGCGGCGGATGCGGCTCTTGCTCCAGCCCAGGCGCTGCTCGAGCCAGCGCTCGAAGAACTCGCGCTCATGCCCCAGGTCATCCTTGACCGCGCCGGGCGCGGGCACTGCCACCAGCAGGCGGGTCTCGGGCGGCAGAGCGCGCAGCAGGCCGCCGTGCACCAGCTCTAGGTCCACCCAATAGAGCTTCTCGTCCAAGTCGCTCACCTCGGCCGGCGGCAGGCCCTCGCGCGAGACCTGGGGGCAGTAGGGGCTGTTCTTGGCGCGCGGCTCAAGCCCGATGAGCAGGCGGTTCAGGCTGCGCTCGCTCTCGGGCACCACGGTGAGGTCCTTGGCCGCGATGAAGAGCTCGGGGCGGGACGGCGCTGGCTGGGCCGAGAGGGAGCGCAAGAGCCAGAAGCAGGGGGCGAGGAGCAGGCAGGGCAGGGCGTAGGCGAGGGCGCGGCGCATGGGGGTTCCTAAGAGTGCGGGTCAGTCCTTGGACTATATCGGCTGGCTGGGTCAAGCGTATCAAAGTTGTGGAATAGGGATCATCAAGATGCGGAATAGCTCCGACAGCATTCCGCGCTTAACAAGCTGGGCGGAATGTCGTATCTTCACGCAGGGCGAGAGTGGCGAAATGGCAGACGCGCCAGACTTAGGATCTGGTGGGGAAACCCGTGAGGGTTCAAGTCCCTCCTCTCGCACCAACTTCTCTGAGGCGATGATGGCGCGACAGCGCAAGGCGGGCATCCTCACCGGCGGCGGCGACTGCCCCGGGCTCAATGCGGTCATCCGGGCCTCGGCCCGCGTGCTGCTGCAGCGCGGGGTCGAGGTGGTCGGCATCTTGGACGGCTACCAGGGCCTGGTGACCGACCGCACCCGGCCGCTCAAGGACGAGGACCTCTCTGGCCTGCTGCAGCGCGGGGGCACCATCCTGGGCAGCAGCAACAAGGACGACCCCTTCCACTTCCTGGTGCAGGGCAAGGGCGGCAAGCCCGCCTTCGCTGACCGCAGCGACGACGCCATCGCCACCCTGCAGCGCCACAAGCTGGACTTCTTGCTGGTGCTGGGCGGGGACGGCACCATGACCGTGGCCGATGCCCTGGCCCGCAAGGGCGCCCGCATCGTGGGCGTGCCCAAGACCATCGACAACGACCTGGTGGGCACGGACCAGACCTTCGGCCATGACACGGCGGTGGCCATCGCGGCCGAGGCCGTCGACCGCCTGCACACCACCGCCGACAGCCACCACCGCGCCATCGTGGTGGAGGTGATGGGGCGCTATGCCGGCTGGCTGGCCCTGCACAGCGGCATGGCCTCGGGCGCGGATGTCATCCTCATCCCCGAGCTGCCCTTCAGCCTGAACAAGGCCGCCCAGGTGGTGGCCCGGCGCCGCGCCCAGGGCCGCCAGGCCAGCATCGTGGTGGTGGGCGAGGGCGCCTCGCCCAAGGGCGGCCAGATGGTGGTCAGCAAGGTCAACCCGCTCTCGCCCGAGAAGATCAGGCTGGGTGGCATAGGCAAGGTGGTGGCCGAGGGCCTGGAGCGCCTCACGGGCATCGAGGCCCGGGCGGTGGTGCTGGGCCATGTGGTGCGCGGCGGCACGCCCACGGCCTTTGACCGCAACCTGGCCCTGCGCTACGGCTGGCATGCGGCGGAGCAGGCCCTCAAGGGCAGCTTCGGGCGCATGGTGGTGCTGAAGAGGGGCAAGCTCGACAGCATCCCCCTGGCCCAGGTGGGAGGCAAGGTGCGCAAGGTGGGCGCGGCCGAGCCCATGGTGCGGGCCGCGCGGGCCATGGGCATCAGCTTCGCCGAGGCCTGAGCGACGGCGGGCCCGGGGCGGGTTCCTTGACAGGCCTGAGGGCGGTGCTTATAATCCTTTTCCTTATTTTCCAATGAGCCAGGAGGGTTCCCGGATGAATGTGAAGGTCCTTGAGAATGGCCCGGTGGGCCGCACCCTCGAGATCGAGGTGCCCAAAGACAAGGTGGGACAGGCCATCGAGGCGGCGCTGCAGCAGATCGGCCGCAGCGCCAAGGTCCCCGGCTTCCGCCAGGGCAAGGTGCCCCGCGCGGTGATCGAGCGCACCTATGGGGCCAGCGCGCGGCATGAGGCGCTGGAGAGCCTGGTGCCCGAGGCCACCCTGGAGGCCCTGGAGCAGGCCAAGCTGGATGCCATCGGCCGCCCCTCCATCGAGGACCTCAAGTTCGGCGATGACAACAGCCTCAGCTTCAAGGCCCGCGTGGAGGTGAAGCCTGCCTTCACCGTGGCGGCGGAGGCGGCGGCGCTCAAGCTGAAGGCACCGGCCGAGGAGGCCGGCGAGGCCCAGGTGGAGGCCGAGCTGAAGCGCCTGGCCGAGGAGCACGCCACCCTGGGCCCCAGCCTGGACCGGCCGGCCCAGGATGGAGACCTGGTGATGGTGGACTATGTGGCCAAGGACGGCAGCACCGCCCTGGAGGGCGGGCGGGCCGAGCGCGTGCCGGTGGAGCTGGGCAGCAAGCGCAGCCTGCCGGGCTTTGAGGAGGGGCTGAAGGGCGTGGCCAAGGGCGGCAAGGCCAGCATCAAGGTGCCCTTCCCGCCCGAGCACCCCAACCCCCTGCTGGCGGGCAAGGAGATCGAGTTCATCGTGCATGTCCATGATGTCCGCGAGAGGCAGATGCCGGCGCTGGATGACGACCTGGCCAAGCAGAGCGGCCCCTACCAGACCCTGGCCGAGCTCAAGGGCAAGCTGGCTGAGACCCTCAAGGCCCAGGCTGAGAGCCATCGCAAGACCGCCCTGGCCGAGCAGGCTGGCGAGGCCTTGAATGCCATGCACGGCTTCCAGGTGCCCGGCGTGCTGGTGGACGCCGAGGTGGACTATCTGGTGGACCGCGAGCGCCAGGAGCTGGAGCGCCGCAACATGGCCTTCCGCGCGGATGAGGCCAACCTGGGCGCCCTGCGCGCCGAGCTCAAGCCGCAGGCCGAGAAGCGCGCGCGCCTGAGCCTGGTTCTCGAGCAGCTGGCCCAGCGCGAGGGCCTCAAGGTGAGCGACGAGGAGTACCGCAAGGAGATGGCCCGCTTCGCGCAGGTGATGCGCGCCGGCGAGGCAGAGATCATCAAATGGGCGGCTGAGACCGGCCGCGAGCAGGGCATCAAGGCCCGCCTGCTCAACGACAAGGCCATGGACTGGGTGCTCTCCAAGGCCCAGGTCAGCCCGGCCTGAGCATTCCCTAGCCCCGGGCTCGCCCGGGCAGTGCGGAGGAGACGATGGCATTGGTCCCCATGGTTGTGGAACAGACGGCGCGCGGCGAGCGAGGCTACGACATCTATTCGAGGCTGCTCAAGGACCGCATCATATTCCTGGGCACCTCCATCGACGATTACGTCGCCAACCTGGTGGTGGCCCAGCTGCTCTTCCTCGAGAGCGAGGACCCGGACAAGGACATCTTCCTCTACATCAACAGCCCGGGCGGGTCGGTGACCGCGGGCATGGGCATCTATGACACCATGCAGTTCGTCAAGTGCCCGGTCTCGACCATCTGCATCGGCCAGGCCGCCAGCATGGGCGCCATGCTGCTGGCCGCCGGCACCAAGGGCAAGCGCCGCGCCCTGCCCAATGCCCGCATCATGATCCACCAGGTCTCCGGCGGGGCGCAGGGCCAGAACACCGACATCCAGATCCAGGCCCGCGAGACCGCCCGCATCCGCGAGAAGATGGACATCCTGCTGGCGCGGCACACGGGCCAGCCGGTGGAGAAGGTGACCCTGGACACCGAGCGGGACAACTTCATGGGCGCAGAAGAGGCGCTGGCCTACGGCATCGTGGATGCCGTGATCACCAGCCACAAGGAAACCGAGACCAAGTGAGGTCATGATGGCAGGCACGGGCAAGGGCGGCGAGGCGAGGTGCGCATTCTGCAACAAGCCGCAGGATGAGGTGGGGAGGTTGTTCATCGGCCCCAGCGCCAGCATATGCAACGAGTGCATCAAGCTCTGTGGCGATGTGCTGGTGGACGAGGAGCGCAAGGCCCGCAAGAAGGAGGCCGGCCCCCAGGCCCTGCCCAAGCCGCAGGAGATCAAGGCCGCCCTGGATGAGTTCGTCATCAGCCAGGACCTGGCCAAGCGCAGCCTGGCGGTGGCGGTCTACAACCACTACAAGCGGCTGGAGGCCTTCGACAAGGGCAAGGCCGGCAGCGGCGTGGAGCTGGACAAGAGCAACATCCTGCTGGTGGGCCCCACCGGCACCGGCAAGACCCTGCTGGCCCAGACCCTGGCCCGCATCCTGCATGTGCCCTTCGCCATCGCCGATGCCACCACCCTCACCGAGGCCGGCTATGTGGGGGAGGATGTGGAGAACATCATCCTGCGCCTGCTGCAGAATGCCGACTTCGAGGTGGAGCCCACCCAGCGCGGCATCATCTACATCGATGAGATCGACAAGATCTCGCGCAAGAGCGAGAACCCCAGCATCACCCGCGACGTGTCTGGCGAGGGCGTGCAGCAGGCCCTGCTCAAGATCCTCGAGGGAACGGTGGCCAGCATCCCGCCCAAGGGCGGGCGCAAGCACCCCCACCAGGAGTACATCAAGGTCGACACCCGCAACATCCTCTTCATCTGCGGCGGCGCCTTCGTGGGGCTCGACAAGATCGTGGCCCGGCGCCTGGGGCAGAAGGTGGTGGGCTTCAGCGCCGACCCGCGCAAGCTGAAGACCAGCGAGAAGGACCTGCTGGCGCATGTGGAGCCCGACGACCTGCTGCAGTTCGGGCTGATCCCCGAGTTCATCGGCCGCCTGCCAGTGGTCTCAGCCCTGCATGAGCTGGACGAGGGCATGCTGGTGCGGGTGCTCACCGAGCCCAAGAACGCCCTGGTCAAGCAGTACCAGGCCCTGATGGGCATGGAGGACGTGGCGCTGACCTTCACGCCCGAGGCGCTCAAGGCGGTGGCCAAGGAGGCGGGCAAGCGCAAGACCGGGGCCCGCGGCCTGCGCGCCATCCTGGAGGAGACCCTGCTGGAGGTGATGTTCGAGGCCCCCAGCCGCAGTGACATCCGCGAGGTGGTGATCACCGCCGAGGCGGTGATGAAGAAGGAGAAGCCGATCCTGGTGCTGGGCGAGAGCCGCAGCAAGAGCGCTTAACGCATGGAAAGCGGTGGGGCGGGGAGCAACCCGCCCCTTCGCATTTGAGGCCCGCGATGGAACCTAAGAAGCAGAAGCGCAAGCCGGCCCGCCCGGGCCCCGTGCCCCTGATGCCCCTGCGCGACCTGGTGGTGTTCCCGCACATGGTGGCCCCGCTCTTTGTGGGCCGGGCGCGCAGCATCGCGGCCATCGAGGCCGCCCTGGCGCACGACCGCCAGCTGGTGCTGGCCACCCAGATGAAGGCCGCCCAGGAGGAGCCGGGCAAGGACGAGATGCACAAGGTGGGCTGCCTGGCCGAGGTGCTGCAGGTCTTCAAGCTGCCCGACGGCGGCGTGCGGGTGCTGCTGGAGGGGCGCCGGCGCGTGCGCATCACGGCCATCAGCCAGGAGCAGCCCTTCTTCGCCGCCAAGGTGGCTGAGCTGGCCGGCGACGGCAGCGCCCCCGCCGATGCCGAGGAGGAGGCCCTGCTGCGCCATGTGCGCGGGCAGTTCGAGCGCCATGCCAAGCTCAACGGCAAGATGCCGCCCGAGCCGCTCATGCCCCTGCTGGCGGTGCCCGAGCTGGGCCGCGCCGCGGACCTGATGGCCACCCAGGCCGGGCTGAAGGTTGAGAGCAAGCAGGCCCTGCTGGAGGCCGAGGACCCCCGCGCCCGGCTGGAGCTCTTGGGCAGGAGCCTGGCCGCTGAGAACGAGATCCTCGAGATAGAGAAGCGCATCCACGGACGGGTGAAGCGCGGCATGGAGAAGGTGCAGCGCGAGGCCTACCTGCGCGAGCAGATGCGCGTGATCCAGCGCGAGCTGGGCCAGAAGGAGGACTCTGGCGGCGAGGCCGGCGAGCTCAAGCAGCGCCTGGAGGCCGGCCGCCTGCCCAAGGAGGCCCGCGAAAAGGCGCTCAAGGAGATCGAGCGGCTCGAGCGCATGGCGCCCTATTCCGCCGAGGCCACTGTGGTGCGCAGCTACCTGGACTGGCTGCTGTCCCTGCCCTGGGGCCGCCGCAGCCTGGACCGCCTGGACCTGGAGCGCGCCGAGGCCATCCTCGACGAGGACCATCATGGGCTGGAGAAGCCCAAGCAGCGCGTGGTCGAGTTCCTGGCCGTGCGCCGCCTGCTGGGCCGGGGCAAGGCTGCCAAGGGGCCCATCCTCTGCCTGGTGGGGCCGCCGGGCGTGGGCAAGACCAGCCTGGCCAAGAGCGTGGCCCGGGCCATGGGCCGCGAGTACCAGCGCATCTCCTTGGGCGGCGTGCGCGACGAGGCTGAGATCCGCGGCCACCGCCGCACCTACATCGGGGCCATGCCCGGCCGAATCATCCAGGGCCTGCGGCGCGCCAAGCATTGCAACCCGGTGCTGCTGCTGGATGAGATCGACAAGATGGCCGCTGACTTCAGGGGCGACCCAGCCGCGGCCCTTCTGGAGGTGCTGGACCCGGAGCAGAACAAGGGCTTCACCGACCACTACCTGGACGCTGAGTTCGACCTGAGCGAGGTGCTCTTCATCGCCACCGCCAACGGCCTGCACAACATCCCCGCCCCCCTGCGCGACCGCATGGAGGTGATCGAGATAGGCGGCTACACCGAGGAGGAGAAGCTGGCCATCGCGCGGCGCTTCCTGCTGCCCAAGCAGCTGAAGGCCCACGGGCTCAAGGAGGGCCAGCTGGAGCTGGTCGATGAGGGCCTTCGCCGGCTGCTGCGCAGCTACACCCGCGAGGCCGGGGTCCGCTCCCTGGAGCGCGAGATCACAGCGCTCTGCCGCAAGGCCGCCCGCGAGGTGGTCAAGGGCGGGGCCAAGGCCAAGGTGCAGGCCACGGCGGCGGCGATGGCGCGGCTGCTGGGCGCGCCCAAGTTCAACCGCGAGGATGAGAGCGTGGCCAATGGCGAAGGCCTGGCCACGGGCCTGGCCTGGACCGAGGCGGGCGGCGAGGTGCTGGCCATCGAGGCTGCGCTCTTCAAGGGCAAGGGCGCGCTGGCCCTGACCGGCAAGCTGGGCGATGTGATGAAAGAATCGGCACAGGCCGCCTTGAGCTACATCCGCAGCCGGGCAAAGGCTCTGGGCATCCCTGCGGACTTTCACAAGACGCTCGACATCCATCTGCACATCCCCGAGGGCGCCACGCCCAAGGATGGCCCCTCGGCGGGCATCACCATGGCGGTGGCCCTGGCCTCGGCCCTGGCCCGCCGCAGCGTGCGGCCCGGCCTGGTGATGACCGGCGAGATCACCCTGCGCGGCCGCGTGCTGGCCGTGGGCGGCATCAAAGAGAAGGTGCTGGCGGCCCACCGCGCTGGCGCCAAGGTGCTGCTGCTGCCGCGCGCCAACCGCCGCGACTTAGAAGAGGTGCCGGTGGAGGTGCGCCAGGCCTTGCAGATCTACCTGGTGAGCGGCATGGATCAGGTGCTCAAGCTGGCCCTGGATCCCCGCCGTGCGCGGCAGGCGAGCAAGGCCCCGCGCCCAGCCGCCTTTGCCGAGGCTGAATCCTGGAAGGAGGGCGGGCTCCCCCAGTAGGGGACCGCAGCCATGGCCAAAGCCTCCTGCACCTACATCCGGGCTGCTGCCCAGCCTGACCAGTACCCGCCCGAGGGCCTGCCCGAGGTGGCGGTGGTGGGCCGCAGCAACGTGGGCAAGAGCAGCTTCATCAACTGCCTCACCCGCACCCATGGCCTGGCGCGCACCAGCAAGACCCCGGGCCGCACCCAGCTCATCCATTTCTTCAGCACCGGCTTCGGTTTCAACCTGGTGGACCTGCCGGGCTACGGCTTCGCCCAGGTGCCCATGGCCATCAAGCGGGCTTGGAAGCCCATGATCGAGGCCTACCTCTCTGGCCGGGGGAGCCTGGCAGTGGTCATCTGCCTGCTGGACGCGCGCCGCGAGCCCAGCCAGGAGGACGCCGACCTGGTGGACTGGCTGCAGTCGCATGGCAAGGCCGCGCTGGTGGTGGCCACCAAGGCCGACAAGATATCGAACAATGAGCGCACCCGCAACCTGAAGGCCATCCGCGAGAGCCTGGGCCTGCGCTGGCCGCCGGTGGCCATGAGCGCGGTGACGGGCGAGGGCAGGGAAGTGGTGCTGCGCGAGATACGCGAGGTGATAGAGGCGCGGGGAGCAAAATCATTAGGCACGAACGCTCCCAAGGTTTAAGGGAAGCCGCAGATAGTAGGCATGCCTCTCCGCTTCCCTCAAGAACCCCGCCCAGCGCTTCCAGCTGGGAATAGTGCTGGCTCACCATTCAGACGACTTCAGGATCCCATGCTCTCCAAGCTCTCCCCAGCTGCGAAGCGCGCCCTGCTCTGCCATGTGCTATGGACCTTTGGCCTGGCCGTGGCCGATGCCTTCGTCAATGTGTACATCTACCGACTGAGCAAGGGCTACCACCAGGTGGCCTACTTCCAGATCTGGCGCAACCTGATGGTGCCCATCGGCTTCGCCCTGGCCACCTGGCTGGCCCGGCGCAGCAGCACCAGCTGGGCCTTCCGGGCCGGCATCCTGGCCTATGAGCTCTTCTACCTCACCGTGCTGCTGCTGGGCGCGCGGAGCCTGCAGGTGCTGCCAGCCCTGGGCTGCCTGCTGGGCCTGGCCATGGGCGTCTATTGGCTGGGCTGGCAGGTGCTCATCCTTGACCTCACCCAGGACCATCAGCGCGACGCCTTCTTCAGCCTGAGCAACCTGGGCTGCGCCCTGGTGACCATGCTGGGCGGCCCGCTGGCGGGCTGGTTCTTGAGCAGCATGCCGGGCGTGGAGGGCTACCGCTTCGCCTTTGGCGTCGCCAGCTGCATCTTCATGGCCGCGGCCTGGGCCAGCATGCCCCTGGCCACCTCGGCCCTGCCCAAGGCTGGCGGCCTCAGGCGGCTGTGGCAGGTGACCGGGCGGGGGCTCTGGCGGCGCTCGCTGCTGGCCTCGGGCTTTCGCGGCCTGCGCGACGGCGCGCTCATCTTCTTGGTGGGCGTGCTGGTGTACGAGGTGACCGGCAGCGAGGCCAACCTGGGCAGCTACACGGCCCTGGTCTCGGCCCTGGGCCTGGGGGGCAGCTACCTGGCGGGCCGGCTCACCACGCCCTTGACCCGGCGCCGCAACCTGCTGCTGGGCGCCTGCGCGGTGGGCGCCGGCATCCTGGTGCTGGCCCTGCGCGTGGACTACACCACCCTGCTCATCTATGGCTGCGTCACCGCGCTCATGCAGCCCTTCTTCGACATCCCCTACAGCAGCGTGCAGTTCATGGTCTTCGGCACCAGCAAGCGCCTTGCGCGTCGGCGGGCCGACTCGCTCACCCTGCGCGAGGTGCCCATGGCCATCGGCCGCATCCTGGGCAACGGCTTCCTCTTCTTCTTCGTCAGCGCCGCCAACACGCCCGCGCTCAAGGCCTTCATGGTGGTGGTGGGCCTCATGCCCATCCTCATCTACATCATCATCCGACCCCTGCTGGACCATGCCGAGTCGCTGGCACAAGCGCCAGGGTCCTTGGCCTGAGCCCGGCCTTGAACCCCCTGCCAAGGGGTGCTATCCTGGGGCATCAACCCTTGGAGGTGGCGTGTGGAAGCCCTCAAGACCTATCTTGGAATCGCGCTGGGCAGCGCCTTGGGCGGCGTGGCGCGCTTTGGCCTGGGCGGGCTGGTCGACCGCCGCAGCAGCGGCACCTTCCCCTGGGGCACGGTGCTGGTCAACATCAGCGGCTGCTTCTTGATCGGGCTCTTCGCCCAGGCCACCTCGCCTGAGGGCCGGGCCTGGATCAACCCGCAGTGGCGCCTGCTCTTGATGGTGGGCGTCTGCGGGGGCTACACCACCTTCTCGTCCTTCAGCCTGCAGACCCTCAACCAGCTGCGGGATGGGGACATGCTGAAGGCCATCGCCCATGTGCTGCTCTCAGTGCTGCTGTGCCTGGCAGCCACTTGGGCCGGCGAGGCCGTGGGTTTGCTCGCCGGGCGCTGAGAGCCGGGGATCATTGAGCCATCCTAGGAGGTCCTGATGCAGATGCCTGCTGAAGCCTGCGCCCTGCGCCTTTTCATTGGCGAGAATGACCGCTTTGAGGGCAAGGCCCTGTATGAGGCGCTGGTGCTCAAGGCCCGCGAGCAGCACCTGGCCGGGGCCACTGTGCTGCGCGGGGGCATGGGCTTTGGCCACGCCAGCCGCATCCACACCAGCAAGATCCTCAACCTCTCTGAGGACCTGCCCCTGATGGTGGAGATCGTGGATGCGGAGGAGAAGATCCAGGCTTTTCTGCCCTTTGTGGAGAAGATGATGGGCAGCGGACTGGTGACCCTGGAGACGGTGCGGGTGCTGAAGTACGGAAAGTAGCGCGCCGGCCCTTGACAGTGGGCGGGGCTTGGGCTATCTTACAAATGGTAATGGTTATCAATTGAGATTCATTCCCTATTTGGAGCCCCCATGCACATCTCAGAAGGCATCCTCACCGGCCCTTCTTTCTACATCACCACCGCAGCCGGCGCCGTGGCCCTGGCCTTTGGCGCAGCCAGCATGAAGAAGTTCGTCAAGGAGCAGCCCAGCCGCAAGCCCTTGCTGGGCATGGCCGGGGCCTTCATCTTCCTGGTCTCGCTGGTCCCCATCCCGGCCTACATGGGCACCTGCTCGCATCCCTGCGGAACGCCGCTGGCCGGCATACTGCTCGGCCCGGGCATCGGCATCGCGCTCTCGGCCCTGGCCCTGTTCATGCAGGCCCTGCTCTTCGCCCACGGCGGCTTCGGCTCGCTGGGCGCCAATGTGCTCTCCTTGGGCGTGACCGGCGCGGTGAGCGGCTATGTGATCTTCCATGCCGGGCGCAAGCTGGGCATGCCCCTGTGGGCCGCGGCCGGCCTGGCGGGCTTGCTGGGCGATGTGCTGGTCTACCTGGTCTCAGGCCTGGTGCTGGGCAGCCACCTGGCCTTTGTGGCGCCCCAGCCGCAGTACAGCTTCAGCCAATACCTCAAGGTCATCTACCTGGCCTACCTGCCGGTGCAGGGCCCCATCGCCCTGGGCGAGATGGTGGTCACGGCCCTGGCCATCCACAGCATCGGCCGCCAGCGGCCCGAGGTGCTCGAGGCCCTGGGCGTGATCCCGACCAAGGCCCGCAAGGCGGCAGCGATGCTGATGCTGGCCATCGGCCTGAGCCTGCTGGCCCCAGCTGCCCTGCGCGCCGATGCTCTGGCTGCGCCCCAGGCGGTCAGCGCCCAGGCGCAAGCTGCTCCCCACAAGGGCTTCACAGGCATGGATGAGGCGGTCAACGCGGCCATGGCCAACCGCGCGGGCGCCAATGCCCACGACCCCTACATCGACCTGGAGAAGCAGGGCGATGTGTGGAATTTCGTGCTCCTGATGGGCGGCGGCATCGCTGGCTTCATCGTGGGCATCAACTGGCACCAGCTCTTCGGCAAGGCGCCGGCATCCAGCCAAGTTGACAAGTCTTAAGGCATCGGGGATAAAGAAATTCCCATCCCCTTGTCTTTGAGGCTTTGATGATGCGTAGCATTGCCATGCTTGCATGCCTGTGCCTGCTGGGCCCGGCGCTTGCAGCCGAGGACATAGATTCGAGGCTCTCTGCGCTGGAGGCAGAGGTGGCGCAGCTCAAGGCGCAGGAGCCAGCCTCCAGCTCGGCTCAAGATGCGGCAGGCCTCAAGCTGGGCCTCAAGTCCACCATGGTCTACCAGCAGCTGCTGGGCCAGGGAGGGGAAGGCGCGGCCAGCCGCGACCTGGGCGCCGGCACCGGCAGCCTGGACCTGCTGCTGGATGCAGCCCCCCTGCCTTGGGCTTTGGCGCATGTGGACCTGAACGTGGGCGGCTATCAGGGCATCGACTGCCTGGTGAGCTCTGACAGCAAGCTCAACGCCACCTGGCGCTCTGAAGAGGTTGAGATGGTGGCGCGCGAGGCCTATGCCACCTTCAAAGCGGGCGGCACAGCGGACCTTAGCCTGGGCTTGCTCGATCCCGCTGACTTTATCGATGAGAATAGCCTGGCCGGGGATGAGACCAGCAGCTTTTTGGCTGGCCTCTTTGTCTCTAACCCGGTGCTAGAGCCACCCACCCATGGCGCGGGCCTGCTGGCCACGGTTGGCAGCGAGCTCTTGCGGGCCAAGGTTCTGGCCATCAACGCGCAAAACACGGCTGTGGACCCAGCCAGCAGCGTCTTCATGGCCGCCGAGCTGGCCTCTGCCTGGAACACCGCTTCAGGCGCGGGCGGTCTGCGCATCTGGGGACGGCGGAGGCCAGTGGGCGCTGATGGCGAGGCCAATGCCCTTGGCCTGAGCGCAGACCAGTCGCTGGGCCCCTGGGGCATCTTTGCCCGCTTTGCCAAGGCCTGGTACCCGGATGATGAGGCCATCAGCGCTGACGCCCATGACTGGGCGCTCTCCGCGGGACTGGTCTGCACGGGCCTGGGCCTGCGCGCTGGCGACCCGGCTTCGCAGGATTCGCTGGGCTTGGCCTGGGGCCAGGACTCGCTGATGGATGGCGACCAGGAGCAGGTGGTTGAAGCCCGCTACTGCCTGCCCTTGGGCGCGCATCTGCTGGCCAGCCTGCATTACCAGGCGCTCTATTCCCGCCTGCAGGATGGCAAGGCCCTGGAGCCCGCGCAGGTGCTGGGCAGCCGCCTCACCCTCAGCTACTGAGCCCAAGAGCGCGCTTGATGGGGGCTTGGGCAAGCGCTATGATGCCTGCATGCGACATGCAGGCATCATCTGTTCGAGGAGAGCATGGCCAAGCCAAGCACAGCCCGCGACACAGACCCTGGCATCCGCGTCTTCTTGGACCACCTGACCGCCAAGGGCCTCAAGGTGACGCCCCAGCGCCGCAGCATCGCTGAGGCGGCCTTTGCCTGGCACGGCCACTTCACGGCTGAGGAGCTTTATCAAAAGGTGAAGCTGCGCGAGCCGCTGGTCGGCCGCATGACGGTCTATCGCACCCTCTCCCATCTGGTCAGCTCTGGGGTGGTGCATGAGCAGGTATTTGACAAGGGCGTGGCCTTCTTTGAGCATGTCTTTGGCCACGGCCACCATGACCATCTCATCTGCCTGGGCTGCAAGCAGGTGAAAGAGCTGCGCTCCGATGCCCTGGAGCTGGTCTCACAAAAGGAATCTGAGGCCCAGGGCTTCAAGGTGGTCTCGCACAGCATCCAGGTCTTTGGCTACTGCCCTGACTGCCTCTCCAAGGCAAAAAAGGGGCCAAAGACATGCAGGGCTGAGATTGTGGGATAAATATAATCTTGAATAAATAGTCCAGATTGGGGATACTCTCGTAAATTCATGTGAAAGAATTCACAAAGTCAACCCTTGCTATGGAGCTCTCATGGCCCTCATTAAAAAGCGCATCATGGCCCCTGGCCCTACCGAAGTGCCGCCCACCGTTCTGGCGGCCGCGGGCCAGCCCATCCTCCATCACCGCACCCCCCAGTTCCGCGCCATCTTCGCCGAGGTCTGCGACAAGGTGAAGGTGGTCTTCCAGACCAAGCAGACTGTGCTGACCCTGGCCGCGGGCGGCACGGGCGGCATGGAAGCCCTGATCACCAACCTTTCTGAGCCGGGCGAGACCGTCATCGTGGTCTCGGGCGGCGTGTTCGGCGAGCGCTGGGCCAAGATCAGCGAGGCCCTGGGGCGCAAGGTGGCCAAGATCGACGTGGAATGGGGCAAGGGCGCGGACCCGGCCCAGGTGGAGGCGGCCCTGAAGGCCAGCCCCGAGGCCGTGCTGGTGCTGGCCACGCTCAGCGAGACCTCCACGGGCGTGGAGCATCCCATCGAGGCCATCGCCAAGGTGGTGGCGGGAACCAAGGCCTGCTTTGGCGTGGATGCCATCTCGGGCCTGGGCGCCTGCAAGCTCTTGATGGATGAGTGGAAGATCGACGCGGTGGTGGCCGGCACCCAGAAGGGCCTGATGATGCCCCCCGGGCTGGCGCTCATCGCCCTGTCTGAGAAGGGCTGGGCCAAGGCCAACAGCATCAAGAGCGGCCGCTTCTACTGGAACCTGCCCACCGCGCTCAAGAGCATGACCGCAGAGAAGCTGCCCGACACCACCTACACCCCCAATGTGTCGCTCATCATGCAGCTGCGCGAGTCCTTGAACCTCATCCTGGCTGAGGGCATGGAGGCCATCTGGGAGCGGCACCAGCTGCTGGCCAAGGCGGCCCGCGAGGGCGCCAAGGCCCTGGGCCTGAGGCTCTTGGCCCCCGATTCTCCCAGCTGCGCCGTCACCGCGGTGTGGTCGCCCGAGGGCGTGGAGGGCACGGCCGTGGTCAAGAAGCTGCGCGATGAGTGGGGCATCAGCATCGTGGGCGGGCAGGGCAAGCTCAAGACCAGCATCTTCCGCGTGGGCCATCTGGGCTATGCCGACCGGGCTGATGTGCTGATGACCCTGGCGGCGCTGGAGGTGGTGCTCACCGAGCTGGGCGTCAAGGTGCCGCGCGGCGAGGGCGTCAAGGCTGCGCAGACCGTGTTCATGGAAGCGGCGAAGAAGTAACCCATCCCCCTTGGAGGCTCTGTGCCCAAGTTCAAGGTTCTCATCTCTGACAAGCTCAGCGACGATGGCGTCGCGGTCTTCAAGGCCGATCCAGAGGTCCAGGTGGACATCAAGCTCAAGATGACGCCCGAGCAGCTGCAGGAGGCCATCGGCGACTATGATGCCCTGGTCATCCGCAGCGACAGCCGCGTGACGCCCGAGGTGCTGGCGCGCGCCAAGAGGCTGAAGGTGGTGGGCCGCGCTGGCGTGGGCCTGGACAACGTGGACATCCCGGCGGCCACCAAGGCCGGCGTCATCGTCATGAACACGCCGGACGGCAACACCATCTCGGCGGCCGAGCACACCATGGCCCTGATGCTGAGCATGGCCCGCAGCGTGCCGCAGGCGCACGCCAGCCTCAAGGACAAGAAGTGGGAGCGCGGCAAGTTCATGGGCGTTGAGATGTATGGCAAGACCCTGGGCGTGATCGGCCTGGGCCGCATCGGCGGCGAGGTGGCCAAGCGCGCCCGCGCCTTCGGCATGCGCATCCTGGCCTTCGACCCCTACTGCAGCGCCGAGAAGGCTGGTGAGATCGGCGCCGAGCTCACCAGCATCCCTGAGATCCTCAAGCAGGCCGACTTCATCACCGTGCACGTGCCCAAGACCAAGGAGACCAGCAACCTGCTGGGCGCCAAGGAGCTGGCCAGCTGCAAGAAGGGCGTGCGCCTCATCAACGTGGCGCGCGGCGGCATCTATGATGAGAAGGCCCTGGCCGAGGCCATTGTGAGCGGCCATGTGGCTGGCGCGGCCATGGACGTGTTCACCGAGGAGCCCCCCACGGGCAACCCCCTGCTGGACCTGCCCCAGGTCATCGTCACCCCGCACCTGGGCGCTAGCACCGAGGAGGCGCAGAACAACGTGGCCGTGGTGGTGGCCAAGCAGATCTTGGACGCGCTGCACGGTCGCACGGTGGCCAACGCCGTCAACCTGCCCAGCATCGACCTGGAGACATGGCGCAAGATCAAGCCCCAGGTCGACCTGGCGGAGAAGCTGGGCGCCTTCGCCAGCCAGCTGGCCCCCGGCCGGCTCGAGAAGGTGGGCATCGAGTATGTGGGCGGGCCGCAGGGATTCAAGACCAACCCCCTGACCTTGGTGGTGCTCAAGGGCCTGCTGATGCCCAGCCTGGGCGACATGGTGAACCTGGTGAACGCGCCCTTCTTGGCCAAGGAGCGCGGCATCACGGTGAGCGAGAGCCAGGTCAGCGAGAGCAGCGACTACACCAACCTCATCCGCTTGACGGTTGAGGGCGAGGCTGGCAAGCATTCGCTCATCGGCACGGTGATGGGCAAGAGCGACCCGCGCATCGTCGAGATCGATGGCTACCGCATGGACATCAACCCCAGCGGCAACCTCATCCTCTTCTTCAACCGCGACACCCCGGGCATCGTTGGCAAGGTGGCCAGCATCTTGGGCGAGGCCAAGATCAACATCTCGGGGCTGACCAATGGCCGCAAGGCCAAGGGCGGCGACGCGGTCTCGGTGTTCCAGGTGGACGAGGACGTGCCGGCCGAGGTGCTCAAGAAGGTGGCGGCCGTGGAGGGCGTGAAGGACGAGCGGGTGGTCCGCCTGTGACCTTGGGCGATGACAGCATGCTGCAGAGAGGGGAGCCTAGGCTCCCCTCTCTGCGTTTGGCCCTGCTGCCGGCCCTGGTGCTGCTCTTCTGCCAGGCTCTCTATTGCCCCTTGACCCCGCGCAGTCTGCTCGATTCTGGCCGCTTTGTGGATGACGCCTTCTATTACATGCAGGTAGCCCGGCATGCGGCAGCAGGGCAGGGCTTCAGCGTGGACGGCATCAACGCCACCAACGGCTTTCAGCCCCTGTGGGCCTGGCTTCTGGTGCCGGTGTCCCGGCTCGCGCCCGAGCCTCGCGCCGCGCTGCCGCTGGTCTTTGCCCTGCAGGTCTTGCTCTTGGCGGCCGGGCTCAGCTTCGCGGGCCGAGGCTTGCTGCGCTTAAAGCCCCGGGCGGCCCCGGCTTGGCCCGCGGTGCTGCCCCTGGCCATGCTCGCAGCCTGGCCCGGCTTCAGCCATCCCAGCCTGCTGGGCCTAGAGACCGCGCTCTTGCTCTGCCTGCTGGGCCTGCTCTTTCAGGCCCTGGCGCGGCCCGGGGCAGGGGAGGGCTTGGCCTCGGCCCTGGGCTTGGGCCTGCTGGCCGGCCTGGCCTGCCTGGCGCGGGTGGATGCCCTGCTGCTGGCAGGCCTCATCCTGCTCCATCTGCTGCAGCTGCCTGGCCGCCGCGGGCCCCGCCTGCTGGCCTATTGCCTGCCCCTGCTGGCCCTGGCGCTTCCCTGGCTCATCCACAACCGCCTGGCCTTCGGCCATTGGATGCCCATATCGGGCGTGGCCAAGCACCTCTATAGCCAATGGGCCCTGCAGAACGACCAGGCCCGCACCGGGCTGCCATTCTGGCGATTGCGCCTGGCCAATCTGGCTTGGCCCCTGGCCCAGGGCGAGCCCATGATCTTCATAGCCTGGGGCCTGGGCCTGCTGGCTGCCGCCCTGGCCTGGCGCCGCGCGCCCTCGGCCTTGCAGCTGGTGCTGGCCAGCGTGCTGCTGCTGTATCCCGCCTATGCATTGGCTCAGTATGACCAGGCGGACTTCAACTGGTACTACATGCCGCTCTACCTCGCGCTGGGGCTGGCCGCGGGCTGGGCTTGGCCCAGGCTCTGGCTGGCCGGCGCGCGCGCGCGCTGGGCCTCGGCTGGGCTGGGCTTGGCCCTGGGGCTGGCGCTGCTGCCCGGGCTCTGGCGCGACATCCAATGGAAGCGCGCGGCGCGCGCGGCGGAGCAGGCCGGCGCCCCGGCCCTGACGCCCCAGGGCCTGATGATGGAGGCGGCGCGGGCCCTGGGCTCGCGGCTGCCGATGGGCATGGTGCTGTCATCCCACAACAGCGGCATCCCGGGCTATTTCTTCAGGCAGGCGGTGGTCAATCTGGATGGCCTGGCCAGCGGCCCCGAGCGGCTGGCGAGCTTGGAGCGCGACCACAATGACGTGGTCCCCTATCTGCTGGCCCATCCTCGCATCCAAGGCTACTGCGACCTCATCCGCCACGATGCCACAGCGCGGGTGGATGCAGTGATGGCCCGCGCGGGCCTCAGGCCCCTGGACCTGGCTCGCCTGGGAGGGCCTTGGCAGGATGCTCAGGGCCAGGTGCGCCTGTACCTGCGGCTGGCGCCCTCGCCGCCCAGTCGCTAAAGCTTGACGGTTTGGTGCAAATGGCCTAGACTTTGCCAAGTTCAAGTGCAAAAGCCACCCTTTCGGGTGGCTTTTGCGTGTGCCTCAACATCAACACAAGGAAGAAGATGCCTACGCTCGTGGTGGTCGGCGCCCAATGGGGCGACGAAGGCAAGGGGAAGATCGTGGACCTTCTGGCGGAGAAGGCCGACCTGGTGGTGCGCTATCAGGGTGGGGCCAATGCCGGCCATGAGGTGGTGGTGGGCAAGAAGCGCTTCGTGATGCACCTGATCCCCAGCGGCATCCTGCACCGCGGCAAGCATTGCATCATCGGCAACGGCGTGGTGCTGGATCCTGAGGCCTTGTCCGCTGAGATCGAGCTCTTGCGCGGCGCCGGCGTGCGCGTGGACAGCCACACGCTGACCATCTCGCCCCTGGTGCACCTCACCTTCCCCTTCCACAAGGCCCTGGACAGCTCCCGCGAAGGGAGCAAGAGCCAGGCCACCATCGGCACCACCAAGCGCGGCATCGGCCCCACCTACATGGACAAGGCCGGCCGCGTGGGCCTGCGCGCCTGCGACCTGGCGCACCCCAAGCTGGTGGCCCAGGTGCTGGAGCAGAACCTGGCCGAGAAGAACCTGATCCTCAAGCACTGCTACAGGGCCAAGCCGGTGGGCAGGGCCGAGTGCCTGGCCCTGGCCAAGAAGTGGCAGAAGCAGCTGGCGCCCTTCTTGGGCGATGCCATCGAGATGGTCTACAAGGCCTCGCGCAACGGAAGGCGCCTGCTGATGGAGGGCGCCCAGGGCAGCCTGTTGGACGTGGACTACGGCACCTACCCCTTTGTCTCGGCCAGCAACGCCACGGCCGGGGGCGCCTGCACCGGCGGCGGGCTGGGCCCCACCAGCGTGGACCGCGTGGTGGGCGTGTGCAAGGCCTACGCGACCCGCGTGGGCGAGGGGCCCTTCCCCACCCAGTTCGACGCCAAGATGGACCAGGCCATCCGCGAGAAGGGCGATGAGTTCGGCCGCACCACGGGGCGCGCCCGCCGCTGCGGCTGGCTGGATGCCGTGGCCCTGCGCCATGCCGTGATGGTGAATGGCATGACTCAGCTGGCCATCACCAAGCTGGATGTGCTGGACGACCTCGACACCATCAAGGTGGCGGTGGCCTATAAAGTGGGCAGCAAGACCGTCAAGCGCTTCCCCTCCAGCATCGTGGACCAGGCTGCGGCCAAGCCGGTGTACCAGAGCTTCCCGGGATGGAAGGCCAGCACCCGCAATGCCCGCAGCTGGGATGAGCTGCCGCAGAAGGCGCAGCGCTACCTGGAGCACGTCAGCCAATTGGCCGGCGTGCCGGTGGGCCTGGTGAGCGTGGGCCCCGAGCGCGACGAGACCATCCTGGTCGACCCGGGCTTGAAGGAGTACCGTTTCTAGCTTGAGAGAGAAGATGCATTGAGTGTTTGAGCTCACGGTTCGGTAGCTCAGTTGGCGGTGCCGCCGAATTGTGGCCATCCTCACGGCGGCACATGCCGTAGGCAGGGGCGAGCAAAGGCGAGGCCCGTTGCCGGAGGCATAGAGCACCGGGCTTGGGACGGAATAGATAAATTTAGGGATGGAGCTCACGGGTCGGTAGCTCAGTTGGTAGAGCACCGGACTTTTAATCCGGGTGTCGCGGGTTCAATCCCCGCCCGACCCACCAAAAATCTGGGCGCCCCAGCGGGCGCCCTTTTTTGCATTTCTGCAAAAACGCCCTGACGCTCCACTGCTGCGGGTGTATAGTGCTGCCAGAGAACGGTCTTGAGCACCACTCCCCCACAGCCTAAGGAGCCCTTGCCCATGACAGCCCCCATCTCCCAGACCAAGGTGCGCAGCTTGATGAAGAAGGCTGAAGCTGGCGACGCGGAATCGCAGTACCAGATGGCCATCCTCTTCCATGACGGCATCGGCGTGGGCAAGGATGTGCGTGCCGCTGCAGCGCTCTATGCCACTGCTGCCGCGGCCGGCCACCGCCTGGCCCAGAACAACCTGGCCTACTGCTACGACAACGGCGAGGGCATCAAGAAGAACCCCAAGGAGGCCGCGGCCTGGTACGCGCAGGCCGCCAAGCAGAAGGATGCGGTGGCCATGCTCAACCTGGCTTTCCTGTGCGAGAAGGGGAGCGGGGTGGCCAAGGATGTGAAGAAGGCCTTGGCCTTGCGCAAGCAGTCCGCTGCCCTGGGCAGCCTGGATGCCTGCCTTGAGCTGGGCGAGGCCTATGAGAAGGGCAAGGGCGTGGCCAAGAGCCTGGCGCAGGCCTTCAAATGGTTCCTCAAAGCTGCCGAGGCCGGCGATGCTGGCGCGCAGAACTGGGTGGGCTACTCCTACCACGAGGGCGAGGGCGTCAAGAAGGACCAGGCCCAGGCGGTCAAGTGGTATGTCAAGGCGGCCAAGGCCGGCCTGGCCTCCGCCGAGCGCAACCTGGCCCTGTGCTATTACGAGGGCGAGGGGGTCAAGGCGGACCTATCCAAGGCCATCCAATGGATGCGCCTGGCGCGCGACCATGGCCATGTCAAGGCCAAGAAGGACCTGGCTGTGCTGGTGGCAGAGAAAGCGGCCTGATAGGGTTCGGTACACTTTATTACATCCCGGAGAGGCATTTCGCCCGCATCCGCGCTATAGTCCCATCATGCACGGAGGGACAAACCAATTCGGGAGGCAATGATGAGGATGACAACGCGCGCGCTCTACGCCCTGACCTTGGGCGTGGTGCTGCTGGGCTCGCCCTGCTTGAAGGCAGAGCCGAAGGATGATGGCCAGGCTTGGGGCGGCGGCCGCAAGGCTTGGATGAAGGACGACCTGAAGCTGAGCGAGAGCCAGAAGGACCAGATGCGCGAGGCCAACAAGGCCGATCGCAGCGCCATGGCCCCCCTCTTCAGCCAGATGCAGAACGACAGGGATGACCTGAAGGCGCTGGTCGAGAAGAAAGCCAAGGATGAGGCGCTGACCCAGGCCTTGGACAAGCTGAAGAAGGATGCTGAGGCGCTCCGCGCCGAGCAGGCCAAGCACCGCGAGGCCATCGCCGCCATCCTCACCCCGCTGCAGCAGGCCAAGATGGCGCTGCGCATGGGCCATGGCCGCGGCGAATGGGGCAAGGGCAAGTGGGGCAAGGGCAAGGATTGCGCCAACAAGGGCGACAAGGGCCCCAAGCCTGGCGATGACAAGGGGGACAAGCCCGAGCCGGAGCAGGATGACAAGTAAGCCCATGGGCTTGAGCAATGAAGGAGCCCCTCCTGCGGCAGCGCAGAGGGGCTTTTTCATTGCCTGAGCAGTTTGTCCTTCCCACAGGCTCGCAAAGCCCTCACAATGGCCTTTCAGCATCATCCCTGGTTCTTCTGGGCCTGGGGGCCCTGCCCCCGCTTCTGAGTTGCGACTTGTCACAACGCTTGAAGGACCGTTCTTCATTGGTAAAGGAAACACGTGCCTGAATTCACCAAGCTCGGCCTCGGCCCCTCCCTTGCGAAAGCATTGAAAGAGGCCGGCTACACCGTTCCCACCCCCATCCAAGCCCAAGCCATAGCCCCGGTGCTGGCTGGCCGCGACCTGCTGGGCATCGCCCAGACCGGCACCGGCAAGACTGCGGCCTTCGCCCTGCCCATCCTCGAGCGCCTGGGCGCCAGCCACAGCCGCCCCTCCCCGGGCCGCGCCAAGGTGCTGGTGCTGACCCCCACCCGCGAATTGGCCGCCCAGATCGAGGACAGCTTCAAGCGCTACGGCAAGCACCTGCGCCTGAGCACCGCCGTCATCTTCGGCGGCGTGGGCCAGGGCAAGCAGGTGGAAGCCCTGCGCCGCGGCCTGGATGTGCTGATCGCCACGCCCGGCCGGCTGCTCGACTTGATGGAGCAGCGCCACGCCCACTTGGATCAGGTGGAGGTGCTGGTGCTGGACGAGGCCGACCGCATGCTGGACATGGGCTTCATCGTGCCCATCCGCAAGATCACCTCCAAGATCCCCGCCAAGCGCCAGACCCTGCTCTTCTCGGCCACCATGCCCGAGGCCATCGCCGGGCTGGCCGCAAGCCTGCTCAGCGACCCGGTGCGGGTTGCCATCACACCCCAGGCCACCACGGTGGAGCGCGTGGAGCAGAAGCTGATGACGGTGAGCGCCAGCGCCAAGCGCCAGCTGCTCTGCCATGTGCTGGCCGATGATGGCATCTACCAGGCCCTGGTCTTCACCCGCACCAAGCGCGGGGCAGACCGGGTGACGGAAGAGCTGGGCAAGCACAAGATCGATGCTGCGGCCATCCACGGCAACAAGTCGCAGGGCCAGCGCGAGCGGGCCCTGGCGCTGTTCCGCAGCGGCGCCCTCAAGGTGCTGGTGGCCACCGACATCGCGGCGCGCGGGCTTGACATACCGGGCGTCAGCCATGTCATCAACTATGAGCTGCCTGACGAGCCCGAGAGCTATGTGCACCGCATCGGCCGCACGGCCCGCGCGGGCCGCGATGGGATCGCCATCGCCCTGTGCAGCCCGGACGAGCGCGAGCAGCTGCGCGACATCGAGAAGATCATCGGCATGCGCATCCCGGTGGATGCCAGCCAGCCCTTCCATCTCGAGATCGCGCCCATGGGTCAGGGCGGCCCCAGCCGGCCGCCCAACATGCGCAACCGCTCCGGCGGCGGCGGGCGCAGCCAGGGCGGCCACAGCCAGCCCGGCAGGCCTTCTGGCCATGGCCAGCCTCGCTCCAGCTCTGGGCCCCGCGCAGAGGCCCATCGCGGCCCTGCGGATGCCAACGGCGAGCGCCTGAGCGCGCCAGCGGGCATCGGCAACCGGCCGGACCGCTCGCAGCACCCCGCGCGCAGCCACAGCCACAGCAGCCGCAGCTCGCGCTGAAGAAGGGAAGGCAAGCGAAAAAAGAGCCCCTCTGCTGAGAAGCAGAGGGGCTCTTTTTATAGCAGGAGGTTTATATCGGCTCGGGCTTTGCCCTCACCCTCCATCCTTATTGCCCTCTCCCAGAGGGAGAGGGCAAACAAGCCTGGTCACCGCTTCTTCAGCAATTCCGCCATCTCTTTCGCGAAGTACGTGAAGATGATGCCAGCCCCGGCGCGGCGGATGGCCATCAGGCTCTCGGCCATGGCCTTGTCATGGTCCAGGTAGCCGGCCTTGGCCGCGGCCTTGATCATGCTGTATTCGCCGCTGACATTGTAGGCCGCCACCGGCAGGGTGGTGTGCTGGCGCACGGCGGCGATGACATCCAGGTAGGCCAGGGCCGGCTTCACCATCAGCATGTCGGCTCCCTCAGCCTCGTCCAGGGCCGCCTCGCGCAGGGCTTCCCTCAGGTTGCGGGGGTCCATCTGATAGGTCTTCTTGTCCCCGGCCTTGGGGCTCGAATCGAGCGCATCGCGGAATGGGCCATAGAAGCTGCTGGCGTACTTGGCGGCGTAGCTCATGATCCCGGTATGGGTGAAGCCAGCCTCATCCAGGGCCTTGCGGATGGCGGCCACCCGGCCATCCATCATGTCGCTGGGCGCCACATAGTCGGCGCCCGCCTCGGCCTGCAGCACGGCCATCTGGGCCAGCACGGCCACGGTCTCGTCGTTGACGACCTGGCCCCGGCGCACGATGCCGTCATGGCCGTCGCTGTTGAAGGGGTCCAGGGCCACATCGCTGAAGACCACCATGGCGGGGAAGCGCTTCTTGATGGCCTTGATGACCCTGGGCGAGAGCCCCTGGCGGTTGAGGGCCTCGCTGCCCAGGCCGTCGCGGAGCTCGGGCGCTATGTAGGGGAAGAGCGCGATGCTGCGCACGCCCAGCCTCTGCAGCTGCTCCACCTGCCTCAGGGCCTGGTCCAGGCTGGTGCGGAAGATGCCCGGCATGCTCTGGATGGCCTGGTGCTTCCCGCTCCCCTCCATCACGAAGAGGGGCATCACCAGGTCTTGCGCAGCCAGGCTGGTCTCGGCGATGATGTCTCTGATGCTGGCGCTGCGGCGGTTGCGGCGCGGGCGGAGGGGCAGGTCGAGGCGAGGCTCCATTTTTTCTCCCATGATGACAATGCCATGACACTTCGCAGGGCGTTTTTGGGTAGAGTAGGGCCATGGAGACCTTCAGCCTGCTCAACCGAAAATCCGGCCAGCCATTGAGCCATTCTGCCACAAGCGGGGCGGTTTGGCAAACCTGCCTGCGCCAGATCGTGTTTCTTGACCTGGATGGCCCCGGGCCCAGCCTGTCGCCCCACGATGCCCTCTTCGAGGACGATCGCGCGGTGGCCTTCCTCATCAATGTCCTCTGTGGCCTCGAATCCCCGGTGGTGGGCGAGACCGAGGTGCTGGGCCAGTTCAAGAACTTCCTGGCCGGCCTCAGCGAGCCATCCCACCCCCTCTTGAGCCCGGACTCGCCGTGGCACCAGTTCGTGCTGACCGAGGTCAAGGCCATGCGCGACAAGCACATCAGCCACCTGGGAAGCAAGAGCTATGGCAGCCTCATCCGCAAGGAGCTGCGCGACATCAAGACAGTCACCGTGCTGGGCAGCGGACACCTGGTGGGCGAGATCCTGCCCTGGCTCAAGGACAAGGAGCGGGTGGATGTCTGGTGCCGCAGCGTGCGCAAGGCCGAGCCCTTCCGCGAGGCGCTCCCTGGCATCGGCATCCACGCCCTGGAGGACGCCTCGGCGGCCAATGCCAACGAGGCCCTCATCGTCGCCGCGCCCTTGCATGACCAGGACCTGGCGCCGCTGCTCAAGGGCACCCTCAAGGCCATCATCGACTGCCGGGGCGAGGCTCAGCTCTTCGCCGATGCCCTGCTCAAGGCCAAGGCCCAGCATCATGTCAGCCTGAAGGAGCTCACCGACACCCTGAGCAGCGAGGCCGCCGAGCGCGACGGCAAGGTGCAGGAGATCCGCGCCCTCATCCAGGAGCGCACCCGCGCCCGCTTTGACCGCCCCCGATTCCGCCCCCAGGGCTGGGAGGACCTATGCGCCTGAAGCTGGCCGCGCGCAAGAGCGACCTGGCCCGCCTGCAGGCCCACTTGGTGGGCGCTGCCCTTCAGGCGCAAGACCCCAGCCTGCAGGTGGAGTACCGCTTCCGCGAGTCTCTGGGCGACAAGAACCTCACCGACCCCCTGTGGCAGGCGCCGGAGAAGGGGGTCTTCACCGAGGACTTCCACCGCGACCTGGTGGAGGGCGCGGCAGACTTGGTGGTGCATTCTTGGAAGGACCTGCCGGTCGCGGAGAAGCCGGAGACCCTGGTGGCCGCCTGCCTCGAGCGGGCCGACAGCCGCGACCTGCTGCTCTTCAAGCGCAGCGCCAGGGCGCGGGTGGCCCACAGCGGGCGCCTGGAGGCGCTCAGCTCGTCCCCGCGCCGCAGCCTGAACCTGAAGGATTTCGCAGAGCGCTACTTCCCCTTTGCCGTGCGCGAGACCCGCTTCACCCCGGTGCGCGGCAACATCCAGACCCGCGTTCGCAAGCTCATCGAGAGCGGCGAGGCCGATGCACTGATCGTGGCCAAGGCCGCCTTCGACCGCTTGCTGGCCGCTGAAGGCGAGGAATTCGCCGAGGGCCGTGCCTTTTTGGCCAAGGCCCTGGCCGAGCTGGATTGGATGGTGCTGCCCTTGAGCCTCAATCCCACGGCCGCGGCCCAGGGGGCGCTGGCCGTCGAGGCGCGCCGCGACCGGGCCGACATCCTGGCGCTGCTCAAGGGCATCAACCATGCGCCCAGCTTCGAGGCGGTGCAGCGCGAGCGGGCCATCCTGGCCAGCCATGGCGGCGGCTGCCACCAGGCCATCGGCGTGAGCGTGCAGGTGAAGCCCTATGGCACGCTCTTGCGCCTGCGCGGCAAGACCGACGCTGGCCTGGTGCTGGACCAGCGCGGTCTCGAGCCTGCAGGGGGGCCCAGCCTGCGCGGGCTCAAGGGCCTGGATGTGGCGCGCGACTTCTTCATGGCGCAGCGCCAGCCGCTGGAGCTCAAGCTGGCCCCCGGGCAGTGGCAGGGCCTGCTGGTGGCCAAGGAGGATGCCTGGCCCGAGCATCTCCATTTTGCGGGCTTGGTCTGGGCCTCGGGCCTCAAGACCTGGCAGAAGCTGGCCCGGCGCGGGGTGTGGGTGAACGGCACCCAGGACGGCCTGGGCGAGGACGAGCCCCTGGGCTTGGAGCAGCTGGCGCCCAGGGCCCGCTTCGCCAAGCTGAGCCACGCGGATGCCGGCTCGACCCGCCTGCCCTTGCTGGCCAGCTACCAGGTGATCTTGACGCCGCGCGAGCCCTCGGAGAGCCTGTTGGGCTATGACTGCTTCTTCTGGAGCAGCGGCTCGGGCTTTGAGAGGGCTCTGGCCCTGCAGCCGGGCATCCTGGCCAAGCGCCACGCTTGCGGCCCGGGCAACACGGCCGCCACCATCCGCCGCATCCTGCAAGAGCGCGGCATCGATGCGGCCAGCGCCTTGAGCATCTTCCTCACCCCTAGCGATTGGGAGGCCGCATGCCGGCCCTAGACTCAGCAGAGCTGTTCCAGCGCGCCCTCAAGGCGGCCCCGGGCGGAGTGCATTCGCCGGTGCGCTCCTTCAAGGGCATGGACCGGCCGCCGGTCTTCTTCGCCTCTGCTCAGGGCGCCCTGCTCACCAGCGTGGAGGGCAAGAGCTACGTCGACTTCTGCCAGAGCTTTGGCCCGCTCATCCTGGGGCACCGGGACCCTGAGGTGCAGGAGGCGGTGCTCAAGATGATAGGCACGGCCTGGACCTTTGGCGCCTGCGAGCCCTACTCGCTGGAGCTGGCCGAGTGGCTCATCAGCCGCATCCCCTGGTGCGAGAAGCTGCGCTTCGTCAGCTCGGGCACCGAGGCGGTGATGAGCGCCCTGCGCGTGGCGCGGGCGGCCACCGGGCGGGCCAAGATACTCAAGTTCGATGGATGCTATCACGGCCACAGCGATGGCCTGCTGGTGAAGTCGGGCAGCGGCCTGGCCGGGGAGGCCAGCAGCAGCAGCGCGGGCGTGCCCGAAGCCATGGCGGCCCTCACCCTGGTCTGCCCGCTGGATG